>Ga0131853_10000257_pt1 | contig 95175 bp, 84 predicted proteins | sample TergutLab28metaG_FD_92764 | JGI IMG/M metagenome (GOLD analysis project Ga0131853, IMG submission 92764) | Labiotermes labralis P1 segment gut microbial communities from Petit-Saut dam, French Guiana - Lab288 P1 (version 2) (version 2) | ecosystem: Host-associated > Arthropoda: Insects >...
GTAAGTTTTAAAAAACCGTGTCTATCAAGTTTATCTTATTACAAAAGATTCCCTCGACACACACGGTATTTTTTCATAATATGCTTTATTGAATTTCATTTCAATTTCATAAATAACAAAAAACCCATACTAATATCTTTAAACAGATACTATCACGAATTCTTTTACTTGTAAATAAATTTTAACATAATTTTTCTTTTATCTGCACCCATACTAAGTGTACATAAAAAATAGAATGCCGACTCTACGACACTCTATCTACGTACTATAAATAAACAACTTCATCCATATATCAGAAGTTCGACCTCAAATCGGCCTAGTTATACTTGCGTTTCCTAGCAGCTTCAGACTTTTTCTTACGTCTTACGCTTGGTTTCTCATAATGCTCTCTTTTACGAATCTCCTGTTGAATCCCGGCTTTTGCACAATTTCTCTTAAATCTGCGTAAAGCACTATCCAGGGTTTCGTTTTCTTTTACGATTACATTTGACATAAACTTAACTCTAACCTCCCCTCCAGCCTAGTATTGTGCATCATACGACTGTTTGGGTATTATTTTTCTGCACTACCTACAATTATAGCATATTTCTTTGCACTGTCAAGCCGTGGAGAAAATTAATTTAGCAAAATTAACTGTTCCATCAACACCCCTTTGGCTTTTTCCAACGCATCTTCTATTCCATTCGGGTTCTTTCCGCCTGCTTGTGCCATATTCGGACGACCACCGCCGCCGCCGCCAACCAAGCCGGCAATTGCTTTGATGAGATTTCCGGCATGAGCACCCGCCTTGATCGCCCCATCTGTTGCAGACACAAGCAAACCAACCTTATCTCCATTGGCCGAAGCAAGCACTACCACACCCTCACCCAATTTATCTTTTAATTGATCACTCAAATCACGCAAGGCATTGGGTTCCACATTTTCAACTCGAATGGCCAACAATTTCACACCTGCAATCTCTTGTACCCGATCCATCACATCCGAAACGGATGCCCGCGCCATTTTCCCCTTTAAATGATCTACTTCACTGTGCAATTCTTTGTTCTCCTTTTGGATAGCAACAATTTTATCCGCCAAACCCTCTCCATTGGTTTTTAACAATTTCGCCGCTCCATGTAACTGTTTTTCTTGATTTTCATAATAAGAAAGCAAACCCAATGAAGTCACTGCTTCCATCCGGCGCACCCCGGCCGCAATCCCCGATTCTGACAATATCTTAAATGCCATAATATCAGCCGTATTTCCAACATGAATACCGCCGCAAAGTTCCAAAGAAAAATCACCCAAACGAACCACTCGTACTTCATCACCGTATTTTTCACCAAACAAAGCTTGAGCACCTTGTTTTTTTGCCGCTTCAATGGGCATCACATTAGCCGTAACCGCCAGTGCATGCACAATCTCATCATTGACCAACTTTTCTATCCAGGTAATTTCATCTGCTGTTAATGCCGAAAAGTGCGTAAAATCAAAACGCAGACGTTGGGCATTGACACTAGAACCGGCCTGCTCTACATGAGAGCCTAGAACCAACTTCAAAGCCTTGTGCAATAAATGGGTCGCACTATGGTTTCGTGCGCTTAATTGACGTTTCATCCCATCTACACACAAGCTCACATTGTCACCCACACAGATGCTCCCTTTTGAAACAAAGCCAATATGACCTATCTTTCCACCCAATAAATGTACAACGTCCTCCACAACAAAAATCCCTGTGCTTGTTTCAATGGTACCTGTGTCAGCCTCTTGGCCACCATTGGCAGCATAAAAAGGGGTCTCTTGCACAAACAAGGTACCTGTTTCACCTTGTTGCAAGGTGTCAACCAAGGCACGTTCCGATGTTAACACTGTTATATCCGATTGATGAGATATACGGTCATATCCTACAAATATAGACGTAACCGATGGATCGATGGATTCATATACCGTCACATCCGCTCCCATATAATTGGTCTCTTCACGGGCGGCACGAGCTGTTTTCCGTTGCTTTTCCATAGCAACATCAAAACCTTTCATATCCACAGATATCTGTTTTTCTTCCAAAATCTCTTGGGTCAAGTCCAAAGGAAAACCATAGGTATCATACAGTTTGAATGCTTCTGCACCTGCCAACACTTGAATGCCTGACTTTTCCAACGAATCAACCATCCCATTTAAAATGCTCAAACCTTGATCAATGGTTTTATCGAATTGCTCTTCTTCAATACCAATCACCTTTAAAATAAAATCCTGCTTTTCCTCTAACTCAGGATAACCATCTTTTGAGCCCATGATTACCGTTTTTGCCAAAATGGACAAACATTGCTCCGGCATACCTAAGATACGGCCATGACGACAAGCACGGCGAATCAAACGGCGCAATACATAACCACGACCCTCATTAGACGGCATAATCCCATCTGAAATCATAAAAGACACAGAACGAACATGGTCCACAATCACACGAACAGACACATCTGTTGCATAGCCTTTTTCATACTCCACCCCCGCCATTTGACAAACATGCTCCCGTAGAGAAGCAACCGTATCTACATCAAAAATAGAAGGCACATCCTGTACAGCCGCAGCCAAACGTTCTAGTCCCATACCCGTATCTATATTCTTTTGCTCCAACTCTACGTAATTGCCATTTCCATCACTTTCAAATTGGGTGAATACATTATTCCATATTTCCACATAACGATCACATTCACAACCAACCGTACAGTCCGGACTGCCACAACCGTACTTTTCACCCATATCGTAATAAATTTCTGAACATGGTCCGCAAGGGCCTGCCCCATGCTCCCAAAAATTATCCTCCTTGCCCATTTTATAAATACGTGTAGCAGGAATGTTCATTTTTTTATTCCATATAGCAAAAGCTTCATCATCTTCCAAATAAACTGATGGATAGAGACGGTCTGCATCCAATCCAACGGTTTCTGTCAAAAATTCCCACGACCAAGCAATGGCCTCTTCCTTAAAATAATCCCCAAAAGAAAAATTGCCCAACATCTCAAAAAACGTACCGTGACGAGCCGTCTTTCCAACATTTTCAATATCGCCTGTGCGGATACATTTTTGACAAGTCACAATCCGTACATTCGGCGGCGTTTCCTGACCTGTAAAATATGACTTCATCGGAGCCATACCGGAATTAATAAGCAATAAACTTTTATCATTATGTGGCACTAAGGAATAGCTTTTTACCACCAAATGTCCTTTGCTTGCAAAAAAATCCAAAAACAGCTTCCTTAGTTGATTCACTCCATATGATTTCATAATCCTTTAAAAACCTCCTTCGCATAATGAACCGATTGCAATGCATCTTTCCCATAAAAGTCCGCATCTATCATATCGGCATATTCTTGATTTAACACTGCCCCGCCTACCATAATTTTACAAGTCGGGACCTTTTGTCTTAACTGACGAATTGTTTCCTCCATATTCACAACCGTGGTCGTCATCAACGCACTCAAACCAACCAATTGAGTGGAATGGGCTATAGCAGCAGAAACAATTTCTTCGGGTGGAACATCCTTTCCCAAATCTATGATTTCAAAACCATAATTCTCCAGCAACACTTTTACAATATTCTTACCAATATCATGAATATCACCATGCACCGTTGCCAAGATGATTTTTTCCTTTGATCCATCCGTATTTTCTTCATCCTGAAACACTTCCTTTAAAACAGCAAACGCTCGCTTGGCCGCCTCCGCACTCATCAGCAACTGCGGAAGAAAAATGCTTCCTGTTTCAAAGCCTTTTCCCACAAAATCCAATGCCGGAATCAAATGGGTATTGATGATTTCCAAAGGTTTTTGGGTCTGACATAACACTTTGGTCAAACCTTCTGCCTCTTCTCGAAACCCTTTTTCAATGGCCATTTTTAAAGTCATTTCCTGACTGTTTTTGGATTTGTCTAAAACCATATCATCAACAAGCGCATATTTTTGAATATAATTTGCACAATTTTCATCTAAATTGTGCAACGCATGATACGCATAATAAGCTTTCATCATATCTTCCGAGCCTGGATTGATAATACCCGCACTCAGACCATTCTCCATCGCCAATGCATAAAAAATAGAATTGATAATCGGCCGCTTAGGCAAACCAAAAGAAATATTAGAAACACCCAAAATGGTATTTACACCCAACTCCTCTCTAACACGACGCAATGTTTCCAGAGTGACCTTTGCACCCTGCGGATCGGAACTAATGGTCAAAGCCAATACATCAATGACAATGTCTTTTTGGGAAATGCCATATTTCCTTGCCGTATCAATCAGTTTTCGAGCAATGGCCAAACGCCCCTCCACCGTTTCCGGTATACCCGACTCATCTAAAGTCAAAGCAACCACAACTCCACCATATTTTTGAATCAAAGGGAATACTGCATCCATGGACTCTTGTTTTCCATTGACCGAATTAACCATAGCTTTTCCATTATAATAACGCAAAGCCTGTTCCATGGTAACAATATCAACCGTATCTATCTGCAAAGGCAAGGGGATGGCTGCCTGCAAAGACTTTATCACTTCAACCATCATCCGGCACTCATTGATATCAGGCAAACCAACATTTACATCTAAAATATGAGCCCCCTGACGCTCCTGCTGATAAGCCTCATTTAAGATATAGTCAAAATCAGACCTACGCAAGGCTTCTTTCAACTTCTTTTTTCCCGTTGGATTAATCCGTTCCCCTATGATTTTCGAACCGGTCCCCAATTCTACTGCCTGATTATAAGAAGAGATATAGGTATGCTGTTTTTCTACAAGCGGTAAAACCGGTTTTCCCTTTAGAACAGTTACCAGTTTTTGGATATGAGTTGGTGTTGCACCGCAGCAGCCACCAATTACAGCAGCACCCAAATCTACAACCTCTTCCATAATCAACGCAAATTCATCCGGTCCTACATCATAAAACACTTGCCCATCTTTGGTTTTGGGCAATCCTGCATTGGGTTTCACAACAATCGGTAAGGAAGAAACTCGTCTGATTTCCTTTAATAGAGGCAACATCTGCCTTGGTCCCATACCACAATTAATACCCAAAGCATCTACCCGCAAGCCCTCCAGCAATGCTACCACAGTTTTTACATCCGCCCCTGTAAGCAAACGCCCTTTTTCATCAAAAACAACCGTTGCAAACACAGGCAAACCGGACTCTTTTGCTGCCAATACCGCTGCTTTTAATTCATAACTATCACTCATGGTTTCAATATGAATCAAATCCACACCTGCTTGAACAGCAATCTTTACCACTTCCGAAAAAGCTAAAAAAGCATCTTCAAACTCCAATTCACCCATGGGTTTTAATAATTTCCCTACCGAACCCACATCCAAAGCAATCGACACCTTTCGATTTGCTCGCTTCATCGCCTCTTTTACATTGGCAACGGCTTGAAAAACCACCTCTTCTAAAGAAAATACACCATCATATTTGATAGCGTTGGCGCCAAAGGTATTGGTCAATAAAATATCGCTACCTGCCGCAATATAATTTTGATGTATCTCTATAATATCTTCTGCACGGGTTATGTTCCATGTTTCAGGCAATTCTCCCGGTGCCATGCCTTTCTCTTGTAAAAGACTACCCATGCCACCATCAAAAAACAAAAGTTCTTTTCCCAATCTATCTAAAATCATTTGCACCCCTCACCTAGCACTTGATTATCTCTGTAATGTTGCCCATAATTTTTTCTGCCACTTGCGGTCGGTTCATTGTGTAAATGTGAATGTTTTTCACCCCGTTTGCCAACAAGTCAATAATCTGATCCGTGGCATAAGCAATCCCTGCTTCCATCATTGCATTGGGATTGTCACCAAAACGATCCAACATAGATAGAAAACGTCTGGGAAACACCGTGCCTGACAACTCTATGCTCCGTTTCATCTGTATCTCACTGATAATCGGCATAATGCCCGGCAACACCGGTATGGTAATCCCCGCCTCCCGAATGCGATACAAAAAATTGTAATGAATGTCATTGTCAAAAAACATTTGCGTGGTCAAAAAATCTACGCCACAATCTACCTTTTGTTTTAGATAATGAATATCATCTACCTTATGTTTATTTTCCACATGACCTTCCGGATAGCAGGCCGCACCAATGGAAAAATCTCCATGTTTTTTGATTTCTTCTATCAATTCATAAGCATAGCGAAAACCCGCTGCTACAGGAAATGCTTGCCCTTTCGGAATATCTCCACGCAAGGCTAAAATATTTTCAATGCCAAAGGATTTTAAATGTTGAATGACTTCTCTCACTTCCTCTTTTGTAGACGATACACAAGTTAAATGGGCTAAACTTTCTACCCCCAGCTCATTTTTGATATAAGCAGCAATGTTTGCTGTATTTTTACTTGTACCACCTCCCGCTCCATATGTTACACTGATAAAAGCGGGATTTAACTTTGAAATCTCTTTGTTTGCATTTAAGATTTTCTCATATCCCACCTCTGTTTTTGGTGGAAATACCTCAAATGAAATATTGATGTTCTCTCTCTTTAGAATATTACGAATCTTCATAGATGCCCCCTATCTCAATACATCATGACCCCACTAGCCCTTTATACAATGCTTCATACTTTCCGGCAGAATTTTTCCATGAAAAATCTTGCTCCATGGCCCGTTCTACAATCTTATTCCAATCTCTTTTTTTATCATAAAAAACCCGTTGGGCATAACGAATTGTATCTAGCATCTCATGGGCATTGTAATTGGCAAAACGAAACCCCGTACCCATCTTGGTATATTCATTGTAGGGTTCTACCGTATCTTTTAAACCACCGGTCTCCCGTACAATCGGGATTGTACCATATCGTAGACTCATCAATTGGCTCAAACCACAAGGCTCAAATAAGGACGGCATCAAAAAAGCATCACAAGAAGCATAAATACGGTGGGATAAGTCCTCATTATAAAAAATACTCGCCGAAACCTGACCGGGATACTTCCAGGCAAAATGACGGAAAAGATTTTCATATTTTGGCTCTCCTGTTCCCAATACCACCAATTGAAGCGCGTCTTGACACAACTCATCCAAAACACATTCAATCAAATCAAAACCTTTTTGATCCGTCAAGCGAGACACAATCCCAATCAACATCACCTTAGGGTTTTGATCCAACCCAACTTCCTCTTGTAAAGCCAACTTATTTTGCACTTTATTTTTACGGAAATTTTCTACGGTAAAACGTTTGTGAATCCTTTCATCTAAAAATGGACTGAATTCCTTATAATCTAAACCATTCACAATGCCATACAAATCATTGGAGCGAGCATACATCAAACCATGCAAGCCTTCCCCATAAAATGGGGTCTGAATCTCTTGCGCGTAAGAATGACTGACTGTAGTTACCTTATCTGCATAAACAATACCACCTTTTAAAAGATTGGCATCCTTGTAAGCCTCTAATTTATCCGGCACAAAATAATACTGGGGCAAACCTGTAATTTGTTTCACTGTTTTGGTATCCCATATCCCTTGAAACTTTAAATTGTGAATGGTCATAAGAGTTTTGATGCCACGATAATATTCACCCAAATAACGGAAATTATCCAAATACACAGGTATCAAAGCTGTCTGCCAATCATGGCAATGCAAAATATCCGGACGGAAATCAATCACAGGCAATACACTCAACACCGCTTTTGAAAAAAAAGCAAAACGCTCAATATTCCACTTTTCATCACCCTCATAAATCGTACGGCCTGAAAAGTAATATTCATTGTCTACAAAATAAAAAACAATACCATCATAGGTACAACTTAAAACCCCCACATATTCACGCTTATTATTGATATCCATTTGGAAGCTTTCTTGATATACCATCATATCTTTCCATTGCTGAAACATGCAGTTATACTTTGGCAAAATAACACGCACATCATATTTCTTCGGATCAAAATACTTCGGCAATGATCCTACAACATCAGCCAAGCCACCCGTTTTGACAAACGGAACGCATTCTGATGCTGCAAATAATACTCTTTTCATAATTTAACTCCCATTCTTTTCCGCTGTTCTTTCATTTCTCTTGCTGTTTTTAAAACATTCTCAGTAATCTTATCCCCGCCTAATATCCGTGCCAACTCTTGGATGGATTGCTCTTTTTCTAAGCATACAATATCGGTTTTTGTTTTGTTTTGTACACTTCGTTTTTCAATGAGATAATGTACATCTGCCATAGAGGCAATCCCCGCCAAATGTGTGATACATAACACTTGACATTTCTGTCCAATCAAATGCAATTTTTGTGCTACTTTTGTCGCAGTGATACCACTGATTCCCGTGTCTATTTCATCGAAAATCAAGGTGCCCGTTTCATCTTTATCTGCAAGCAATGTTTTGATTACCAACATCACCCTAGACAATTCCCCGCCCGAAGCAATATTGCCCAATGGTTTCAAAGGTTCACCCGGATTGGTAGACAAATAAAATTCTACTTCTTCTTTGCCCTCTAAGCCATAGTTGGACACTTCAAACTGCGCTTCAAAGCGTACATCTAAAAAGTTCAAGTCTTTCAAACCCGCTGACACCGCTTCGACAAAATCCTTGCCGACTATTTTCCTTTGAACAAAAAGTTGTTCTGCTGTCTTTGCTAAGTTTTCTTCTGCCGTTATCCATTTATTTTGTAGATTTGCCAAGTGGGATTCATAATTGGATAATGACTCCAACGTTTCACTTCTTTCCTCCAAATATAACAAAACCGCTTCTATCGTAGAACCGTATTTTGATTTTAAATGGTTTATCTGGTTCAAACGTCGCTCTACCTCATAAAAATCAGCTTCCGAAAATTCCAAAGATTGTTCATATTCTATTAATTCCCGATTAAAATCTGCCAACAAGTTGTCAATTTCAACGGCTTGTTGATATAATCCCGTTCCTTGTTCATCATATTTTTCAACCTGGCTCAAAGACAAAATTGCCCGACTGAGCAAATCACTGGCGTTGGCTTCATTTGAACCACCGGTATATTGATAAGCCGCAGAGGTATATTCGGTCAATTTCTTCCCATCTATCATGCGACGATATTCACTTTCGCATTCCTCATCTTCTCCTACTTGCAAATGCGCCTCTTCTATCTCTTGTATCTCAAATTCGATGAAAGCCATCTCTTTTTTACGGCTAACCTCATCGGTATCCATCTCTTCCAAATCTTTTTTACAACTACGATAAATCTGATATGCTTTTTTGTACTCTGCTTTGATTGCCTCTATCTTATCTCCGCCAAAACGATCCAGTACCATCAAATGATTTTTTTTATGCCGCAAAGTCTGATGCTCATGCTGTCCATGAATATGAATCAATAAATCAGCAATTTCACTTAGTTGGCCCTTAGACACCGTTTCGCCGTTTATTTTACTAACACTTCTACCTTCCATCAAACGGCGGCTCAACACAACAATACCATCCTCTGAAAAAACATCCCTTTCATTTAAGGCTTGTTCCAACCTTTTTTCTTCAATCAAAAAAGTCAGCTCAACCAATCCGTAGGATGCCCCCGCACGAATCATATCGCCTGTATAACGACCACCCAATGCCAAGTCGACGGAACCCAACAAAATAGACTTGCCTGCTCCGGTCTCTCCCGTAAGCACATTCAAACCTCCTTGGAAGTCCACTTCAATCTCATCCATAAGGGCTAAATTTTTCACATATATGCTTTGCAACATCTATCCTACCCATTTTCCTTTGTCACAATTTTTTCCAGCTTATTACTTACCACCAAATAATCCGCAACACTTCGCAGAGCACACATCACCGTATCATCACCTGCAATGCAACCCACCACCTCTATCCATTCCAGTGCATCAATTGCTGCCGCAACAGCCATGGCCATCCCCGAAACCGTTTTAATCACCATAATATTTTGCGCTTGGGCTGTGGAAACAAAACCTGCCCTTAAAATACGGGTATACTTTTCTTTTAAATTTTCACCCTCGGGCTTTAAAATAACATATTGCTGTCTACCATCGCCAATGGGCATCTTCATCAAACGCAAATCTTTTATATCTCTGGATATGGTCGCTTGGGTCACTTGATAACCTGCATCAAGCAAACGCTGTGCCAAATCCTCTTGGGTCTCGATTATATTGTGTGTAATCAAATCAATAATTTTAGCATGGCGGTTACTTTTCATGATTTAGTTTCCTTTCATTTTAGTCTGCATGATTTTTAAAAAACTTTCTTCCCGCAATTTCACAAGTTTGGTTACCTGCGAAGATTTGCGAATCACAATTCTATCTCCTGTTGCCATCGCTACCGGTTCATAACCATCAAAGGTCACAGCCATTCGCTCAGGCTGTCCATAACGGTCGGTGCAGACTTCCACCTCTATACTGTCTTCTGCTGACAATACAATACTACTGGTATTAAGCGCATGGGAGCAAATCGGAGTCAATACAATGATACTTGCGGTGGGTTCTACAATGGGACCACCGGCTGATAAATTATATGCCGTGGAGCCTGTTGGTGTGGAAATCACCACCCCGTCCGCCATATAATTATTTAATAAAATGCCATTGACATACACATTAAAATTAACAATCCGCAAACTACCATCCCGACTGATTACAATATCATTTAAGGCAGAATTTTCCATCTCGCCATTGATGCAACCTTGCAACATCATGCGTTTTTCAATGGCTGGCCGTTTTAAAAACAGCTTGTTCAACGCTTTTTTAAAATCCGACACCTCAACTTCTGCCAAATACCCCAGTGTACCCAAATTAAAACCCAGAATCGGTATGTCAAGCTCTGCCAACTCCCGAGCCGCACGAATAATCGTACCATCACCACCCAATACCAAAGCACAATCAACCCCCTTGGGTATCTCATTGTGAAGCAAATGTCCTTTTACATCAATCGCCGCTCGGATACACTGCTTCCCTAAGGTAGCAAGGTAGTCACAAATTTGATTGGTCAATTCAAATTCCTTATCTTTGTCTGCATTAATAATAATTAAAAAATTTTCCATTTTTCCTTAACTCAACTTGGCAAATGCTGTTTCTACCATCTGATTGATTTCAATGTTTGTAGTTGCTGTTTCCATTCCTTTTTTTAAATGCAATAAATACTCAATATTTCCTTCCGGTCCACGAATGGGTGAAAAGGTCAGTGCACAAATACAAAAACCCAAACTTTTTGCAGAATGAAACACTTGCTCTATCACTTCAATATGAGTATTGGGCTCCCGTACCACACCTTTTTTGCCTACCTTTTCCCTGCCCGCCTCAAACTGCGGTTTAATCAAAGCGACCACTTCACCGTCTTCCGTCAAACAATTGTAAATGGGTGCCAGTACTTTTGTCAAAGAAATAAAAGAGACATCTACGGTTGAACATGCAATCGGTTCCTTAAAATCCGACTGTAGCACATGACGAATATTGGTTTTTTCCATAACCACAACTCTTTTATCTTGCCGCAATTTCCAATCTAACTGACCACGCCCCACATCTATGGCATAGACTTTAATTGCTCCATTTTGTAACATACAATCGGTGAAACCACCTGTGGAAGAACCCACATCTGCACAAACTTTATCTAAAACACAGAACGTAAACTCTTTAAATGCCTTTTCTAATTTCAAACCACCCCGGCTTACATAAGGCAATGTTTTGCCCCGTATCTCAATCCGAGCATCCGCAGAAAAAGTACTGCCCGCCTTGTCTTCTTTTTGATCGTTTACATAAACAATACCGGACATAATAATGGCTTTGGCTTTTTCTCGTGATGCCACCAAATTTCGCTGCACCAAAAGTACATCTAAGCGTTCTTTCATGGTGCCTCTCCTGTCATGATAATATAATCACTAACCACTTGATTGACAATCACATTTTTGTCCAGACCCACTTCTTTTCGCAATAAATCTACATTGCCATGCTCCACATATTCATCTGAAATACCAACGCTACGAACCCTTACCTCCAACTTTGCCTCTTGCACATAAGCTGCCACCTGTTGTCCAAACCCACCCATCAATTCATTTTCCTCTAAGGTTACAAAGAGCTGATGGGTTTTTGCCAATTGTTCTATTCTTTCTGTATCCAATGGTTTTACAAAACGACCATTAACCAAACTACAATTATAACCAATCTCTTTTAAGGCATAACGTACGGATTCTGCCAAATTTGCCATATTTCCAATGAAAATAATCGCAATACTATCCTCTTCATATAAAATTTCACTTTTCCCCAACTTTATTTCACTACGAAATTGGACCAACCCACGATAGGCCTCTCCCCTTGGATAACGTAATGCAATGGGGGTTGGGAAGTCCAACGCAAAGCGTATCATATCTGCCATCTCCCAACGATTTTTGGGTGCCATAATCACCATATGAGGAATGGACGACAAATAAGACAAATCGAACAAACCTTGATGGGTTTCGCCGTCACTACCCACCAATCCTGCCCGATCAATGGCAAAAAATACCGGTAAGTTTTGCAAGCATACATCATGAATAATCTGGTCATAAGCTCGTTGTAAAAAGGAAGAATAAATAGCCACCACAGGTTTCATACCACCTGCTGCAAGCCCTGCCGCAAAAGTAACGGCATGTTCTTCTGCGATACCTACATCAAAGAAACGTTTTGGAAAACGTTTGGAAAACGCTGCCAAACCTGTACCGTCTCCCATAGCTGCCGTAATTGCTACAATATTTTCATTCTTACCGCCTTCGTCACAAATCACTTTGGAAAATACATCCGTATAACTGTCAATACCATCACTTTCCAAAGTACAACCTGTCGCAATGTTAAAAGGAGCTGTACCATGAAAACGTGCCGGATTTTCCTCGGCATAACGATACCCCTGTCCCTTATTGGTAATCACATGAACCAAAACGGCTTTTTTAACTTGCATCGCTTGATGAAATGCTCTTTGCAATGCCTGCAAATCATGACCATCAATGGGACCCAAATAAGTAATCCCCATATTCTCAAATAACATACCCGGAACAAACAACTGCTTAATCCCACTTTTGGTGTTGGTAATATAACGAGTCAGTCTTTCCCCTTGATGGGGAAATTTTTTCAACATGGACTGCACATTTTCTTTTAAACCCATATAACCTTTGGCGGTTCGCAAACCATCCAAATAACCCGATATACCACCGATATTTTCAGAAATCGACATATTGTTGTCATTTAATACAATCACAAAGTTGCTCTTTAACTGAGCAGCATTGTTTAAAGCCTCATAGGCCATGCCACCTGTTATGGAACCATCTCCTATCACGGAAACCACACGATAGTCCTCACCACGAATCTCACGTGCAGAGGCATAACCCAGTCCTGCTGAAATAGACGTAGAACTATGACCTGTATCAAAGGCATCACTTGGACTTTCGCTACGCTTGGGAAATCCACTGATGCCACCAAATTTACGCAAAGCGTCAAAACTATTTTTGCGCCCCGTTAAAATCTTATGGGTATAAGCCTGATGCCCCACATCCCAAATCAGCTTATCCTGTGGCAAATCAAGAGCCAGGTGCAACGCCATCGTCAATTCTACCACCCCTAGATTTGATGCCAGATGACCACCTGTATAACTAATGTTTTCTATTAAAAATGTTCTAATCTCACAAGTCAATTGCATCAATTCGCTTTGACCAAGGTTCTTAATGTCATTTGCTTTATTGATTTTATTCAAAATCATTGTTGTGGTTCCTCATTTCATTTTTTCATTCATGATTAATATTTTCTATAAACCAAAGACAACAGCAATTCTTCCAAAAAAAGATTTTCCTTGCCCAGACTACGTAAATTGGCAATCGCCGTTTGAGACAAGGTTTCTACCTCTCTTTTTGACTCTGTTAAACCTTTTATGGTTACATAAGTTGTTTTTTCATTTTTTTCATCACTATGGGTCGCTTTTCCCAGTTCTTCCAAAGAACTAACTACATCCAATACATCATCTTGAATCTGAAACGCCAATCCGATTTTTGATGCCACATCCTCCACTATTGCAACTTCTTCATCGGTTGCCCCTGCTAAAATAGCACCAATCATCATACCTGCCTCCATCAAAGCACTAGTTTTTAACGCATAAATACAATCTAGTGTTTCCTGAGAAATCTGTTTACCAACCGACGCAATATCCATAACCTGTCCACCAATCATGCCGTGAACACCTGCTTTTTTTGCCAATACCTGCAACGCTTTGGCAATTTCCTTGTATTTATCCGGTGCTATCTCAAAAGCCAACAAGGCACTTTCAAAAGCATGATTCAACAAAGCATCTCCTGTTAAAATCGCCATGCCCTCACCATAAACCTTATGGGTGGTTTTGCGACCACGCCGGTAGTCATCATTGTCCATCGCCGGCAAATCATCATGAACCAAAGAATAATTGTGAATCATCTCTAAAGCAGCCATAAACGGTTCCATCTCCTTACCGGAACCACCAAACAACAGATAAGTCTCCAAGAGCAACATAGGACGAATCCGCTTACCGCCGTTCATGGTGGCGTACTGCATGGATGCAACCATGGCTTTTTCTGCTCCCTGAACAAAGAGCATGTATCTCTGCAATATCACGTTGATTTCATCTGTTTTTTTATTTCGTTTCTCTTCAAAATTCATGGGTATTCCTGCTTTCATCTAGGACTAAAATCTTTTTTTCAATGGTATCAATAATCTCGTCTGAACTTTTTAGAAGTTCCATACCTTGCTGATATAGTTGAAAAGACTCCTCTAATGAAACATCACCCGCTTCCAGTTTTTTTCCAATCTCTTCTAATTCTAAAAACAATGCCTCTAATGCAGGTTCTTTTTTTTCGCACATCTATCTGTTCTCCTTGATTAATTCCAACACCTCTGCTCTAACCCTACCATCCGCCATATATATGTTAATCTCATCACCTTGTTGCAACCGGCTGATAGACTTTATATTCTCTTGTTTGCTGCCCGCTACATAAGCATAACCTTGCTTTAATTTATATAAGGGGGAAAGACCTTTATATTGTTCCAACAATAATAACAACTCATGTTTCTTATCTTTTAGCTTTTGTTCCATTTGCTGTCTTATTTTATGTTCCAAATTGATTAACATCTGTTGTTTATCATTGAGTTTTTGTCTTGGGTGATTGTATTTAAAACGTAGTGCATGCTGTTCTAATTTTTTCCGTTCTTCTTCGATTTTTTGCCTCATGTCTTTTTGCAAACGCAAATGATATTCTTGCAATGCCAAGCGCACTGCCGCAAATTCATATACCGCCAACTCTGCTGCTGCAGATGGCGTAGGTGCTCGCATATCTGCCACAAAATCCGCAATGGTGGTATCTGTTTCATGACCCACTGCTGAAATAATAGGTATGGGACAATGAAATATGGCATGTGCGACCTGTTCTTCATTAAAAGCCCACAAATCTTCCATAGAGCCACCACCACGCCCCACAATCATCACATCTACACCTATCTCGGTCAATGCCTCAATGCCGCTGACAATACTTTCTGCCGCTCCATCTCCTTGCACTTTCGCAGGGTAAATCAAAATCTGTACATAGGGATTGCGACGCTTGGTCACCTGAATAATATCTTGCACGACCGCCCCTGTAGTAGCTGTCACAACACCTAATGTTTTTATAAAAGGCGGAAGAATCTGTTTATATTCCGCAGCGAACATCCCCATTTCTGCCAACTCTTTTTTCAAAGCCACAAACTTTTCGTATAGTTGTCCTGCCCCATCTAACATAATTTCTTTGGCATAAAGTTGGTAACGACCATCCCGTTCAAAAACAGAAATAGAACCCAAGGCTACCACTTGCTGCCCCTCCTGCATACGAAAAGAAAGCCCTGACCTTGAACCTGCAAACATAACACAGGCAATTGTGCCGGACTCATCTTTTAAGGAGAAATATATATGTCCTGATGAATGATATTTACAGTTGGACACCTCTCCTTTGATATAAATACGACTCAGCATAAAGTCCTGAGTAAACATATTTTTAATGTAAGCATTTACTTCTTTGACCGTATAAACATTTCGTCTCATGGTAATCCTCCCAAAGCCATCATGATTTGTCTATATCATTTTGGCAAGCACACCATTGACAAAAGAAGGTCCCTCTTCACCACTGAATTTTTTGGCCAGCTCTACTGCCTCGTTAATCGCAACACCCAGCGGAATACTCTCATCATGTTCCATCTCAAACAATGCCAACCTTAAAATGGTCAAATCCACCTTGTTCATCCGACTTATCTTCCAACCTGTGGCATGGCTACTGATTTTTTCATCTAACACATCTACAAGAGATAATATCTGATAAAATTTATCTTTAATATAATCCATGGCATGTGTGTCTACTTCTTTTCCCTTGGACGTAGCCGAATGAACCAACGCTTCTAAATAAGCATCCACATGGCTGTCTATCTCTATTTTTTGAATAAATTCAATTTGAAACAATAACCTAAAAATATGCTCACGCTGCTGTTTTCTTGTCATCTTATTTCCTATCTGAATTTTTCTTCAACATCAACCATGAGACTCCATCTCAACACCTGAAACTTTGATATTTACATCAGCAACTTCCAAACCTGTCATATTTTCGATTGTAGCTTTCACTTTTTCTTGTACTTTTTCAGATACATCTACAATACTATAATTGTACTTTAAATTGAGGGATAGAATCACCGTTGCTACCCCATCCAATACATCAACTTTCACACCTTTTGATAGACTACGCATACCAATCTTGTTGACAAAATCACTTCTCACATAACCTGCCATAGAAGCAACACCCTCTACATCACTTGCCGCCAATGCTGCAATAATCGCCACAACCTCGTCTGCAATCTGTACCTTACCTAAACCTGAATCCTTTTCCATCGCAATGGAGCTTCTTTCCTCGTTTGCCATCTATAAAACCTCCTGCTTATTGTCATCTTCTGAATAACTATCTAGTATTATATCAAATTTATATTCTCTTGTATAGAATGATTATGATTAACTTAAAACGAGCGGACTTAAAAGAATCTAAAGCCATTCGCCAAATTTTCTAATGTAAAACTGTTTCATAAATAAAGTTGACGCACAGTAGGCCACCAGCAAAAGGATTAACCACGGAACAAAATCAACCGGTAATACTGACATATCAATCAAAGTTGCCATATTTGTAAATGCAATGATACATGCTGCAACGACAACCACAAACGTGGATATCATCAAAGGCAAAGAGGGCTTGGATTGCAAAAAAGGAATCTTCCCCGTACGAATCATGTGAATCACCAAAACTTGTGAAACGGTACCAAAGATAAACCAACCACCTTGAAACAAGGGAGAAAGTTCCTGGGTATTTGCACGAATAATCCACCACATAATCGCAAAACAGGCAATGTCAAAAACAGAACTCAATGAACCCATAAAAGTCATAAAGGATTTTATGGATTTGGTTTCCCATTTTCTAGGTTTTTCAATATATTCCTTATCTACATTATCAAAGGGCATGCCCATCTGGGAAAAATCACATAGTAAATTTTGCGTCAATATTTGAATTGGAAGCATCGGTAAAAACGGTAAAAAAATAGAAGCCACCAAAACAGAAACCATATTTCCAAAATTTCCCGAGGTTGCCATTTTTATATATTTCACAATGTTTCCAAAGGTCTTGCGACCGGCTATTACACCATGTTCTAATACCATCAAATCTTTTTTCAATAAAATAATATCTGCCGTTTCCTTAGCAATGTCTACTGCACTATCCACAGATATCCCCACATCGGATTGATGAAGAGGCGGTGCATCATTAATCCCATCTCCCATATAACCAACTGTATGGCCGTTTGTTTGAAATGCCTTTACAACTCTTTCTTTCTGAGATGGTGACAGTTTTGCATACAAACTACAGTGTTCCACTGTTTTAAGCAACGTAGCATCATCCATGTTTTCAACATCATTGCCATTACAAAAAGAAGATGTATTAACCCCTACCTTATTGCAGACCTTAATGGCCACCCCCTCACTATCACCGGTCAATACCACCGTTCGTACGCCATTTTCTTTTAAAGCTGTTATAGCCGTGGCAGCTGTTTCTTTTGGTGGATCCAAAAAACCGACAAAACCAATCAAAACCATATCACTTTCATCCTCTACACAAAAATTTTCCACACCGGGCACTTCATTTTTTTGTGCAACTGCAAGCATACGCAAACCTTCATGGTTATATTTCTCATAAACAACCAACACCTTTTCTTTCATTTCATCCGATAGGGGCAAAATCTGCCCTTCCCATTCCACATAAGAGGAAATAGAAAGCATCTCCTCCACTGCTCCCTTGGTAATAAGCTGGGTTTTTCCATCTCCATCCTGCAAAACAACACTCATACAACGACGGGAAAAATCAAAGGGAATTTCATCAATACAACGATATTTTTCTAATATATTTTCAAAACCCTGTTCCACTGCTCGATTGATAATCGCCAAGTCAATTAAATTTTTCAAACCTGTTTGAAAATAACTATTCATATAAGCATGGCGAAAAATCCTTGTATCATCCTCCCCCAATACATTCATATATTTTTCCAAAATAATTTTATCTTCTGTCAATGTTCCCGTTTTATCCGTGCACAAAATATCCATCTCGCCAAAAATCTGTATGGCACCAAGGGTCTTCACAATCACATCTTGCTTGGACATAAATACCGCACCCTTTGCCAGAGTGGAAGTCATAATCATCGGCAGCATCTCAGGTGTTAGGCCAACTGCAATGGTAATTGCAAATAAAAAAGCACCCATCCAATCATCTTTTGTCAAACCATTGATCAAAAACACAACAGGTACCATAATAACCATGACACGAATCAGCAAACGACTCACAGAGTCAACACCTCGCTCAAAACTATTTTTCGCCCGATCACCCGACAAGGTTTTGGCCATCGTTCCGATATAGGTATCATTTCCCGTTGCCAAAACGATGGCCGTAGCACTGCCGCTGACAATATTGGAACCCATAAAACCGATATTTTTTATATCTGTCAAGGATTGTGTTTCTTCCACTGAAACAGAACTGAATTTCTCTACCGGGTTGGACTCTCCTGTCAAAGCCGCCTGCGCCACAAAAGCATCTTTGGTCAATAAAAACCGTACATCAGCAGGAATCATATCACCGGCGGAAAGTTTCACAATGTCACCGGGCACAACTTCTTCCATGGCTATCTCAACCAGCGCATTATCACGCCAAACATCTGCCTTGTTGGAAATCATTTTTGAAAGACTCTCCGCCGCAGTATTAGAACGTTCCCCCTGTACAAATGCAACTGTACTCGATAAAATAATAATCAACAACACAATACCCATGGTAACAAAATCCGGCGGCTCATGATAAATAACATCCGTCACATAAGTAATGATGATGATTGCCAATAACACAATATTAAACGGATTAATGAGAGCTTCATATAAACGCCGTAAAATCGTATTTTTTCTTCCTGATTGGATGATATTTTTTCCGTGCTTCTCTTGGATATCATCTATCTGCTCTTTGGATAAACCTTGAGAAGTGGTATGAAATTTTTCAAATAACACATCACAATCAAGACTTGCATAATTTCGTAGTTTTTGTTCACTTTCCACTTTGTTCTTTTGACTTTCCTTGTTTTGTTTTCTATACAACCTCATGCCATCATCTCCCAAACGACTCTTTTATGTTCTATTAGAAATATCAAATTTTAAAACGATAACCTGCACCCCAAACCGTTTGAATGTGTATCGGATTTTGTGGATCCTGTTCAATTTTATCCCGGATCCTCCCCATATGCACTGCCACCGTTTTTAAGTCCCCAAAAGCATCCATTCCCCAGATTCGCTCATACAAATGCTCTTTGCTAAACACAATTTCCGGATTGGAAATCAAAAATACCAACAATTCATATTCTTTATTTTTAAGAGAAATCTCCTTACTATTTACATAAACACGGTGTGTTGCAAGATTTGCAACAATCGGTCCGGCAACGATTTCCTCATTTTTTTCATTTTGCGTTCTTCTTTTCTCGCACTGACTCTATGATACTGCGCCAAATTGGCTTTTACCCTTGCCACTAACTCCGTAGGCGAAAAGGGCTTAGGAATATAATCATCAGCACCCAAACCCAAACCTCTTATTTTGTCAGCATCCTCCCCATTGGCAGTTACCATCAAATAACTTGGGTAACATTTCTTCCGGTACTTTCGGACCATTATTTTGAACAACAATGAAGAGACGATCCTCTGCTTGACGGCAAAATATTTCTGCTTGACCATCCCTCTTGTTTCCATACTTCACACTATTATTTAGTAAATTTTGAATCACATTCCGAAATTGAACTTTATCAATTTAGACCATCTTAATTCCCGATTTCCCCCTTTATCTCTATTTGATAATCCACTTTCCACTTTTGGAACTTCCAATAAATTCAATTAATCCCGCATCTCTTAAAGTAGATATATTCATTCTCACCGTTGTTCTCGATTTTTTCACCTTATCCCCTATTTCTACTCTTGTCATACTTGGATTCATTACAATGTATGCCAATATTTTTCTTTGCAAACCTGTCAAAGCCATAATTTTCATTTTGTTATTATCATTTATAATAGTAGCCAAAACTGATTCAAGCTCTGTTTCATTATAGAGGGCAGTTTTGGGGACAATTCCGCTTTTGGGGGCAGTTTTGGGGACAATTCCGCTTTTGGGGGCAGCTTTGGAGGCAGTTTCAAAGCCAATCTTATTTTCTACAACATTCCTAAATAAATTCACACGAAAGCTTCCATCCATCTCAACAAACGCCGGCTCTTGTAAACCAAACTCTTCTGCACGTTCCATAATTCTTTTTAAACCCGAACCCCAAGATTCCATTATTTCCATTTCATTAAACACATTTGCAACAACCTTATTTCTGATTTTGGAACGACCGGACAATGCATCCGATAATGTAAGTCCACCAAATAGTGTTCCGGGAGATGTCACTTCAACACGATCATCATATATGGCAACTTGTACTTTGGAATTGTCCATATAATCTCGATGTACCACTGCATTAATAATCATCTCTCGAATTGCACCAATTGGCAATTCATAAAAATCCTTACGCACAATACTTTCTATTTCCGAACTGCGATTGATGTGACGTAATACAAATTGATAAGCCTCTTCGATTTGATTGTATATCGCTCCGGAATATTCTTTCTTGTCTATAAAAACATCCCTATTCGTTCCTTTAAAAAGAGCACATTGTATTTCAGCGAACTGAAAATAATCACTGACAAGTAAAGCAAAAGCATTGGTTGCCGTTACATTTCCGTCAACCTCTTTCAAAACTTTCCAGTTAATCAAATTTGCTTTGTTTGGTTTTTTAATCTTTGTTTTTTCTTCCTCTGTACTTACCGATTCCATCATATGAAAATAAATATCTTCACATAATTGATTCACTTCATCATCCAATAATTTATATCCAATGCAAGTTTGTTCATCCCAAGATTGATTCGAACCTTCCAATTCCAACTCTCTAATCTTTGTAGAATCTGCTAATCTAGTTGTTCCACCGGTTCGAATATACACACCATCCCTTTTCCCCTTACTCCTTATATAATATGGTCTACTGGGGCTTGGATACACTTCCACAATAATAATATGATTACCGTCTATTTCCTGAACGGTAATATTGGGTGCAATCTGTGGTTCACAACTATCAGAGACAACATTTGCGATTTTGTCCATAATTTTATAAACAGCTTTTTTATTTATGCCTACTATGTTTCTTTCATCATCTACACCAATGATTAATTTTCCACCACTGCCATTTGCAAAGGCTATGATTGTTTTGAGATATTTTTCTTTGTCATTGGGTAATTCAACTTTGAATTCAATGTTTTTGGATTCACCCATTTTTATTTCTCGTATAATCATTATGTTCTCCTGTTATATGACATACTCCCAACCATCTTGCTACATATCCTTAAAGGAATATTTCATTTAGAGGTGAGGGCTTCTCGTTTAATATTCTTAAACCTCTACCGCCCAAATTCCGATAATTCCAACCCTTCATTTCGCTCCAATGTCATACGAATACTCCACTCATGAATAAAAAGCAACAAAGGCCTATCTTTTAAATCTTTAATTTTCCGCATATCAGATGTGCCAACTATCTTATCCAATGCAATATCCTTATTTTCAATCCAACGAATATGCGCATAAGGCAAATTTTCCAATGCAATTTCTACATTGTACTCATGGGTCAGGCGATACTTTAATACATCAAACTGCAACACACCCACTACCCCTACAATAATTTCTTCCATACCCGTATTATATTCTTGGAATATCTGAATGGCTCCCTCTTGGGCGATCTGGCTGATACCTTTAATAAACTGCTTGCGTTTCATTGTATCTACCTGGCGCACTCTGGCAAAATGCTCTGGTGCAAAAGTAGGAATCCCCTCATAAGCAAAACGTTCTTTTGCTGTTGTCAAGGTATCCCCAATGGAATAAATACCCGGATCAAATATGCCGATGATATCACCGCCATAAGCCTTATCTACCATCTTTCGCTCACTTGCCATCATTTGCTGTGGCTGAGAAAGTCTAACATCCTTGCCGCCTTGCACATGAAATGCCGTCATAGAAGCATCAAACTCCCCGGAACAAATACGCATAAAAGCAATTCTATCTCTATGCGCCTTATTCATATTGGCTTGTATCTTAAATACAAAAGCCGAAAAATCAGGTTCAATCATAGGGTCAATGTTGCCTTTATCAGACATTCTTGGTAAAGGTGAAGATGTCATTTTTAAAAAATGTTGCAAAAAAGTTTCTACTCCAAAATTGGTCAATGCCGAACCAAAAAATACAGGAGATAATTTACCTTGATTTACCAATTCTTGGTCAAATTCCACAGATGCGCCATCGAGCAATTCAATTTCATCCTTTAACTTAATCTGTGCCTCTTCACCTAATATCCAATTGATTTCCGGATTGTTTATATCCATTTTTTGAACTTCGCCCACTTGGGTGCCTTTTTGAGTATCCGAAAAAAGCTCTACTTCTTTTCCTGCACGATCGTAAACACCTTTAAACGCTTTTCCGGAACCAATCGGCCAATTCACAGGACAGGTCGCAATCCCCAGTTCCTTTTCAATGTCATCTAATAAATCAAAGGTATCCCTTGCCTCTCTATCCATCTTATTGATAAAAGTAAAAATGGGAATACGGCGCATGACACAAACCTTAAATAACTTTCTTGTCTGAGCCTCCACCCCTTTGGAAGCATCAATCACCATCACAGCCGAATCTGCTGCCATCAAAGTACGATAGGTATCTTCCGAAAAATCTTGATGTCCGGGAGTATCCAAAATATTGATACAATAACCATCATAACTAAACTGCAATACCGAAGAAGTAACGGAAATACCCCGTTCCTTTTCGATTTCCATCCAATCGGAAACAGCATGTTTTGAGGTGGCTTTTCCTTTTACGGAACCCGCTTGATTAATCGCACCGCCATACAATAAAAACTTCTCCGTCAAAGTCGTTTTTCCTGCATCGGGGTGAGAAATAATCGCAAAGGTTCTTCTTTTTTTAATTTCATTATTCATATTGGACATTACTGATAAAAACTCCATTCTCTACTTCATTTGTTCGGCGCGCTCTGATACCAACTTATCAAAATTTTCTATTTTACGATGGTACACCTCATCCATATATTTAGAATGTAACATAAAATCCGCCGTCGCCAAATTGTTGGCTATGGGTAAGTCATAAACCACTGCAATCCGCAACAAGGCTTTTACATCCGGGTCATGTGGTTGGGCTTCCAAAGGATCCCAAAGGAAAATCATAAAATCAACCTGCCCCTCCACAATCTTTGCACCAATTTGCTGGTCACCACCGAGGGGACCGCTGGAATAACCCTTTACCGGCAAACCTGTCCGCTCAGAAATCAAACGAGCCGTAGTTCCTGTGCCGCAAAGAAAATGCCCCTTTAAAATATCCTGGTTTTTTTCGCACCAATCAACCAACTCTTTTTTCTTGCCATCATGGGCTACCAAAGCAATGTGCTTGGTTTTATTAATTTCTAAAGTCAAATAATTATCCATTAACATCATCTAATCCTCATCTTCTTCTATTATTTCATTTTCGTAATATTTCATCAAAGCTTGGGTTCCCTTATCACCCAGACCACGCATCTCCAACTCTTCCCCTATGGCCAATACCTGACTTAACATTTCCAAACTTAGATTACTCATATTACTCTCAATCAAAGCCAAGCGCATGTCTTTGACAAAATGCCGCAAATAAAATCCAGGCGCAAAATCTCCTTTGATGATCCTTGGTCCCAACATATCCAGCTGACGGCTTGCCGCCGAACCTGTCGCCACTGCTCCCATCACCTTTTCCAAATCAAGACCTTTTGCTTTGGCATAAGTAAAACCCTCACAAAGCCCTGACAAAGCACCGGCTATCATAATCTGATTGGCTAATTTGCAGTGTTGACCACTGCCTGCCACACCTTGGTAGCTGATATTTTTGCCCATGGCCTCAAAAATCGGTACACATGCTTCGAAGTACTCTTTTTCACCCCCGACCATAATAGACATAGTACCCTCTCTGGCACCTACATCACCACCGGTCACAGGCGCATCCAAAACAAACATGCCCTTTTCACTGCCCTGCTCATAAATTTTTTGTGCCAACAAAGGACTGGTGGTTGTCATGTCAATCAAATAAGTACCCTCTTGGGCTGAATCCAATATATTACCTGTGTCAAAATATATTTCCTCTACATCCTGCGGAAAACCAACAATAGAAATCACCACATCCACATCAGACACACAATCACCAATGGTGCTATGAAAAATAGCCCCCTCCCGGAAAACATCTTCCACTTTCTCTTGATTTCTAGCAAATATATGCAATTCATAACCTGCTTTCATCAAATTGCGAACCATGGACTTACCCATGATACCCACACCTATAAAACCTATTTTTTTCATTTTGCCCTCCAACATTTTATTTTGATTTGTTATGACTTTTATTTCGATGGCATGACGATTCCCAAATGCAAATAAGCCCGCTCCGTCACAACCCGTCCTCTTGGTGTCCGTTGAATAAAGCCATTTTTTAATAAATATGGCTCATATACATCTTCCAATGTCCCTGTATCTTCCGAAGTCGCTACCGCCAATGTATCCAAACCCACCGGACCACCTTGAAACTTTTCAATCATGGTCATAAGTATATTTCTATCTACTTGATCTAAACCAAATCGATCTACATCTAACACATCTAATGCATCATTGGCAACTTCCCAAGTAATTTTCCCATCATATTTCACCTGCGCAAAATCACGCACTCGTTTCAGCAAACGATTGGCAAGACGTGGTGTACCACGTGAACGCCTACCCAATTCCAAAGCACCTTGCTCGTCTATCTCTACATACAACACCCGAGCCGAACGCATAATAATAATCGCTAACTCTTCTTCCGTATAAAATTCCAAACGATGAATCACACCAAAGCGATCTCTTAACGGTGCCGTCAACATACCCGCTCTCGTCGTTGCACCAACCAAGGTGAATTTGGGTAAGTCCAAACGAATGGAACGGGCTGTCGCTCCTTTTCCAATCAAAATATCAATGGCATAATCTTCCATCGCAGGATACAACACTTCTTCCACCTGTCGATTCAAACGGTGGATTTCATCAACAAAAAGCACATCATTCTCCTGTAAGCCATTTAAAATCGCCGCCATTTCCCCCGGTTTTTCAATGGCAGGGCCTGAAGTAATCTTCATATGTACGCCCATTTCATTGGCGATGATACCTGCTAAGGTGGTTTTCCCCAAACCCGGCGGACCATAAAACAGCACATGATCCAATGGCTCTCCCCGCTCCAATGCTGCCTTAATATAAATGTCCAAGGTTTTCATGGCCGTTTTTTGACCAATATAATCTTTTAAGTACTTAGGGCGCAAAGAATGTTCTGTCGCCTGATCTTCCACCAGTGTTTCTGTTGTGATAATTCGTCTATCCATCAATATTTATTCCTATCTTATTTTCAATTTCTATATAAGCTTGCCTAAAGCCTCTTTTAAAATTTCTTCTACCGACTTATCCTTAGAACCAACAGCTTTTACTGCTTTTAGACTTTCGCCTTGTCCATAACCTAGTGCAACCAAAGCCTGTACTGCCTCTGAATCATCTCCTGCCATTTTAAAATAATTCATATCCCCATCTTCATCTGCCGGGAAAATATCCGATAGTTTCAACTTATCTTTCAATTCTATAATCAACTTTTCTGCTGTTTTTTTGCCCACACCCGGTGAAGCTGAAATACTTTTTACATCTCCCGATACCACTGCAAAACGCAGTTCATCAGATGTCAAAGTAGAAAGGATGCTCAAACCTGCCTTAGGTCCGATACCATTCACACAAATTAACATTTTAAAAATCTCTAAATCTTCTTTTCGCACAAAACCATATAATTGCATGGCATCTTCCCGCACATTCAAATAGGTGAAAATTTTGACCTGTTCACCCACCGCAGGTAATCTTGCCAAGGAATAAGCAGACATAAAAATACCATAACCTATGCCGCCTACATCCACAATCGCCATCTCTGTATCCACAATCGATAACGTACCACTTACAAAAGAAATCATACACAACCTCTCATCTGCCTATCAGCAAAGAAAGTAGACACCACCAGTGTGATATCTACCTTCTATTGTTTCTTGAATAGAATTTCCACCCTAACTCAAGTTTATTCCGCTTCTTCTACTTCTTCGTATTCCGGAAGCTCTTCTTCTACAACATCTTCTTCGTCCATCTCGTCATATGCTTCTACATCCTCATCATACGCTTCGTCATCTACGTATTCATCATCCGCATACTCATCGTCCGCATACTCATCGTCATAGTACTCTTCTTCCGGTGCCTCTTGCTCTAACACTTTCATGCTTAAACTGATTTTTTTATCAACTTCATTTAAGTCAACGACCTTGGCTGTCACTTCTTCTCCAACCGTCAATACATCCGATGGTTTCTCTACATGAGCACGTGAGATTTGAGATACATGCAACAACGCATCAATACCCGGTGCCAATTCAACAAATGCTCCAAAGTCCGTCATACGAGCCACTCTACCTACTACAATAGAGCCAACCGCAAACTGCTCTGCCGCATTTGCCCAGGGATTTGTCTCAGGAAACTTCAAACTCAAAGCAACTTTTGTATCGTTGATATCCTTTACCAACACCCGCAACGTTTCCCCTGTCTGGAATACTTTCTTTGGATTTTCTACACGTCCCCAAGACATCTCAGAAATATGCAACAATCCATCTACACCACCTAAATCTACAAAAGCACCAAAATCTGTGACATTTTTCACAACGCCTTCTACTACATCACCCACTTTTAACTTGGCGAATAATTCTTTTTGCTTTTCAGCACGTTCCGCAACCAGAAGCTGTCTTCTATCACCAATCACACGATTTCTACGTGGATTGAACTCACTAATCACGAACTCAATCTCCATGCCGTCATATTTGCTCAAATCTTTTTCATAAGAATCCGATACCAAACTGGCCGGAATAAACACTCTCGCTTCTTCCATATTGACGCACAAACCACCGCCTAAAATTTGAGTGACTTTTGCTTTTAAAACCTCTTTGTTTTCATAAGCCTCACGCAGTCTCTCGTTGCCTTTTTCCGTGGCAAGCCGTTTATAAGTCAAAACAACTTGTCCATCTCCATCATTTACCTTTAAAACCTTAACTTCCATCGTGTCGCCAACTTTAACCTCTTGGGTTAAATCATCTACCGGATTGTTTGAATATTCATTTTTCGTAAGAATACCATCCGACTTATAACCGATGTTTAAAATAATCTCGTCCGGTTTTACATCAATAATCGTCCCCTCTACAACCTCTCCATTCCGTATTGTCTTGAATGACTCATCTAACATCTGTTCAAAAGATAACTCTGACATTTACTTTGAACCTCCTCAATTATAGTATTGGGCGTGGACGCCCCCGCTGTAATACCTACTGTTTCCACTAACCGCAATTGATTCAAATTCAAATCCTCAAGTGTCTGTATGTAGTACGTAGCTTTACACGCATTTTGGCAAATTTCAAATAACTTTTGAGTATTGGAACTATGCTTATCACCAATGACAATCATAACCTCTACTACCTCTGCAATCTCCTTTGCCTCCTCCTGCCTTTCCTTTGTTGCATTACAGATCGTATTTAAAACACTTACATTGTAACCTTTTTTCGCAACTATTTCAACTATATCTTGGAATTTATTGTAATTAAATGTAGTTTGTGCGACAATGCAAATCTTTAAATCATCCAAGAGTAGAATCCCCTCTAAATCTTTCGGTGTTTGTACCACTACAGAGCTCCCTGCAATCCACCCTTGTATTCCTTGAACCTCCGGATGTTTCGGGTCTCCCACAATCAAAATAAAAGAACCCGCTTCACTTTCTTTTTGCACAATTTTATGTATCTTTGTCACAAAAGGACAAGTGGCATCTACAATCTCCAAACCTCGACTTTTTGCCAAATCATAAATCGACTTTTCCACCCCATGAGAACGAATAATCACAACACCTTCCGTTAAAGCTGCCAAAGCATCTCTGGAATTTAAAACAACAACACCTTCTTGCTCTAATTGTTTAATCACTTCTCCATTATGAATAATAGGACCATATGTATAAATTTTCTTACCCCGATGGGCTTGAATCTGTTCAAACACTGTATCAACCGCATTTTTCACCCCAAAGCAAAAACCTGCCGTTTTTGCAGAAATCACCTGCATGTCCCTCACCCTTTCACATACTTAGAAATTGTTTCTACAACTTCTGGAATTGTCATCTCTGAACTATCCACTAAAATGGCATCTTCCGCCTGTTTTAACGGTGCCACCTCACGTTTTGTATCTCGTTCATCTCGATCAGCAATATCCTGCTTAACCTCCTCCAAATTGCAGGAAATGCCTTTTTCTTGCAATTCCAAAAAACGCCTCCGGGCACGTGTATCTACACTGGCTGTCAAAAAGATTTTCACATCTGCATCCGGCAGTATCTGCGTGCCAATATCCCGTCCATCCATAACCACGTTCTGGGTTTTTGCCAAATCTTTTTGAATTGCCAACAAATGTTCGCGTACCTCCGGAATACCTGCGATATGTGATGCAATATTGCCCACCGCTTCAGCACGTAAACGGTCCGTGACCACTTCTTCACCCAACAAAACCTGCTGCATACCATTTTCATAATCAATACCAACTTTAATTTCAGGCAAATGCCCTATCACATCCTTTGCATCACTTATCTCTAAACCATGATCTAAAAAATACAGGGCAATCGCACGATACATCGCACCTGTATCAACATAAATAAAGCCATTTTCCTTGGCCACCAATTTGGCAATGGTACTTTTCCCTGCTCCAGAAGGACCATCTATCGCTATATTAAAACCCATCTCATACCTCTTTTCCCACTTCTAACCTACACGTTCTCCTGCTAAATATCCGGTTGACCAAGCAATTTGCAAATTAAACCCGCCTGTCACCCCATCTAAATCCAATACCTCCCCCACAAAATACAAACCTGAGACCAACTTGGACTCCATCGTACCGGGGTCGATTTCTTTAACATTGACACCACCTTTGGTAATAATTGCCTCATTGAAACTCCTGAGTCCAATCAAAGTCAAGGGAAACCCTTTCATCAAACCCACAAAACCATGCCGCTCTTCCTTGGTGATGGCATTGACCTGTTTTTCCACATCTATTTGACTCAACTTTAAAATCACAGGAATCAATTTACTCGGAAATAACTTACCAATGGCATTTTTGAACTGTTTGTTTTTTGCGCCGGAAAACTCCCGTAACAAACGGTCATCCAGTTGTTCAAAAGTCAAAGCCGGCTTTAAGTCAATCTGCATAGTCAATTCGCCATGTTTCAATCTTTTTCCTATCACACTACTCGCACTTAATACAACGGGTCCACTCACTCCATAATGAGTGAACAACATTTCACCAAATTCCGTATATCGTTTTTTCTTATTTTCGAAGATAGACACCTGAACATTTCGCAAGGAAAGACCTTGTAATTCTTTGATATAATCTTCTTTTACTTCCATGGGAACCAAAGCCGGATACAATTCTGTTATTGTATGCCCGGCCTTTTTGGCAAAAAAATAACCATCCCCTGTAGAACCTGTGGAGGGATAAGACATACCACCTGTGGCCACAATCACTGCATCCGAAAAAATTTTCTTTTGATTCTCCAACTCTAAACCAACTATTGTTCCATCTTCATACAATACATCCTTTACTGCTGTATGCAAAAAAATCTGTACCCCCGCTCGTTCCATTTCTTTTTTAAGTGCCGCAATCACATCACTCGAATGATCCGATGCCGGAAATACCCGATTACCTCGCTCAATCTTTAGAGGCACCTTACAGGTTTCAAAAAATGCCATGGTCTGCTCATTATTAAAATGGTAAAACGCACTATACAAAAACCGCGCATTTGTTAAAACAGCTTGAAAAAGCCCTTCCATTTCACAAGCATTTGTCAAATTGCAGCGACCTTTCCCTGAAATAAATATTTTTTTGCCCAGTTTCTCATTTTTTTCAAAAAGCTGTACCTGATGTCCTGCACGCCCCGCTAATATGGCTGACATCATACCTGACGCACCACCACCTATGATAGAAACCTTACGCATCTTCATTATCACTTTCCATACAAATATCCTCCCGAATCGGATTTAATTCATCCCGGTTATAAACCTGAAATTCATCCCAAATCCGCTCCAATCCCTCTAAATTACGAATCACCTTTTCTTGATTACAAATACACAAAGACACAATCAAAGCATTCAGCACACTCAACGGAGCAACCAAGGAATCTACAATAGATGCCATATCACTACGTGCAATCAAATTGCAGGAAGAATATAAATTTATAGGCGAATGCGTACTATCCGTCAAAGTAATCACTTTGGCTTTGCGGCTATTGGCAAATTCCAAAGCCTTTAGCGTACGCATCGAATACCGTGGAAAACTGATGCCAAACACCACATCTTCTTCATTGACCCGCATCAACTGTTCAAAAACCTCGCTGGAACTATTATGGTGGAGAACCAGCACCGATTCACAAATCAAATTCAAATAAAAGCCTAAAAATGAAGCCAGAGGAGCACTGCCGCGCAAGCCCACCAAATAAATCTTACGCCCTGCCAAAATCGTTTCCACTGCCTGCTCAAAAGCATTGGAATCAATCTCCGCCATCGTTGCCTTGATTTTATTAATATCCGATTGCAACACACGCTCTAATATCTTGGTTTCACTTACACGATCCGAAGTGATTTCCATGCGCTGAATGGAATTTAACTTGTTTCGCACCATTTCTTTCAAAGCCTCTTGAAAGTCAGGATAACCCGAATAACCCAAAGTAGTGGCAAAACGTACCACTGTAGATTCACTCACCCCAACCACTTCAGCAAGTTTCGCTGCGGTTAAAAACACAGCTTTATCATAATGTTGGCTAATGTGGTCAGCCAAACGCTTTTGACTCTTACTTAACTTGTCGTATTTTTCTGTGATACTATTTAATAACTCATGTGATACAATATTTGCATTTTCCGTTTTCTTCGCCACAATTTTACCTCATACAGAAATATTTCCGGTTGCTTTTTTTAACCATTTTGCCTCTTCTGCCGCCAAATGCGGACAAATGGTATCATAAACTTTTTGATGATACGCATTTAACAAAGCAATCTCTTCCCCATTCATATATTCCACTGCGATACCATCTAAGTCAAGCGGTACCAAAGTCAATGTCTCAAAACACATAAACTGACCATATACATTTTTTTCGGCCTTTTGTACCAACAACATATTTTCCAAACGGATACCGTGAGAACCCTCTATGTAAATACCCGGCTCATCCGTCACCTGCATATTTTCCTCAAAAGCGGTAGGGGATTTTTTGCCTCGTTTCCAATTGATATTAATGGGACCCTCATGAACACCACCAACATGACCTACACCATGACCTGTACCGTGATTATAATTCAAGCCTTTCTGCCAAAAGGCTTCCCGTGTAGCATAATCAATATGGGATCCATCACACCCATATAAAAATTTTACATTGGATAATTTTAACATACTCTTCGCTACAAGCGTAAAATGTGCTTTCATTTCATCGCTGATATGACCAATCACATAGGTACGGGTAATATCTGTGGTACCATTCAAATAATGGCCGCCTGTATCTGTCAAAAGCAACCCATCCGAATCCAAGTTTACATTGCTTTCTTCCGTCGCAGCATAATGAACGATCGCTGCATGCTCTCGAAAGGCACAAATAGGCAAAAAGCTAGGACCTAGATATAATTCCTGCTCTTGCCGAAATGCAGCAATTTTTTCTGCCACGGCCAACTCCGTCAAAGAACTTACGTCTGGATGGTTTTTTAACCAATACATAAACTTTGTATTTGCCACACCATCTTTCACGTGAGCTTGCCGAATCCCATCCGCCTCTACCGGATTTTTGACACATTTCATTATTGCCAACGGATTGTCTTGTTTTAGCACAATCACATCCACGGGAATATGGGCATAAATGGTATAATTTACACCCGCCGGATCCAACAACACCACTTCTTGTGAATCCAATTTTTCTACATCTTCATATAATTTATCATAAGGTTTCACAGATATATTTAACTTTTCTAACTCCGTCAAAATCTCTCCATCAAAATGTCTTTCATCAGAATATAAAATACCTGTATTTTCCCAAATCGCCAAATAAGACAGCACAAAAGGAAAGCAAGGAATATCATTTCCGCGCAAATTTAACAACCAACCAATATCATCCAAGGTTGTCAGTAAATATAAACTGACTTCTTCCTTTGCCATAACTTCACGAATGTGAATCAGCTTTGCGGCAGCACTTTCCCCCGCATAGTTTTCCGGCAACAAAAAAGCCGGTTCACAAGGCAATTCCGGCCGATCAGACCAAAAAGCCCCAACCAAGTCTAAATCAAAAATAATTTCACCTTTTTTCGCCTCTACAATATCTTCATATTGAAGTCCATCATTCACACCAACGGTACGACCATCAAAAGCAATGACACCACCTTCCGGCAATTCATTTTCCAGAAACTCCAAAACCGTAGGAATACCCGGCTCTCCCATTTCATACAGAGCAATGTTGCTACCTGCCAACTCTTGACGTGCTTGAATAAAATAACGACCATCCGTCCAAAGCCCTGCCTTTTCTTTGGTAAAAACAGCAGTACCATTAGAACCTGTAAAACCCGTCATATATTCTCTGACTTTAAAATAATCTGCAACATATTCTGTATTATGAAAATCAGCAGTTGGAATCATGTAAATATCAATTTCTTTCTCTGCCATCCATTGCCTTAAACGACTCGACTTCTCTAATATGTCCATTTGTGCTTTTATTCTCCTTTTGCAATCAAAATTTTATTTACGGCAGTTACCAACGCTTCCACGGATGCATACACAATATCCATGTCAATGCCAACACCCCAATACCTTTTTTTATTCCATGCCACACCCACATAAGCCACAGCCTTAGAAGAAGAGCCTTTTGTTAAAGAATGTTCTTCAAAATCTTCTAACTCATAAGGTAAATCCAAATATTGAGACAAAGCATTGCTCACCGCATCCAAACGTCCATTTCCATTTCCGACAATTGTATGTGTCTCACCATCCCGCTGCAATACAAACTCTGCCATCATGTCTTCTCCCCTTTGATAACGTAATGCATCCAATGAAAAAATTCGTTTGTGATTCAAATAATACGCCTCAAATATTTGATAAATACGACTTGGGTCGATCTCTTTATGATCCTTGTCCGAAATATCTTTGACTAAATAACCCACCTCTTCTTTCATCTTCTCCGGCAAATTAAAACCAAAGTTTTGTTTCAAAATATAACTAACACCACCCTTACCGGATTGGCTGTTGATACGAATCACATCAGACTCATAACGACGTCCAATATCGCAGGGATCAATGGGCAGATAAGGCACCGTCCATTGATTGACCAACACCTGCTCTTCCCGATAGGTCATACCTTTTGCGATGGCATCTTGATGAGAGCCCGAAAATGCCGTAAAAACCAAGTCTCCGGCATATGGATGACGAGGTGATACATGCATATTTGTCAAACGTTCATATATTTGACGAATTTCACCGATATTGGAAAAGTCCAAGTCCGGATCTACCCCTTGTGAATACATATTCATCGCAATGGTCATAATATCTGAATTGCCTGTACGCTCTCCATTGCCAAACAATGTGCCCTCAATCCGATCTGCACCTGCCAATAAACCCAACTCTGCATCACTAATGCCGCACCCTCTATCATTATGAGGATGTAAGCTTAATAATACACAATCGCGGTATTTTAAATTTTTATGAAAATACTCTACTTGACTGGCAAATACATGAGGCATCGCCACCTGCACTGTAGTGGGCAAGTTGATAATCGCTTTCTGCGATGCATCGGGCTGCCATACATCCAATACCGCATTGCACACTTCTAAAGCATACTCAACCTCTGTGCCTTGAAAACTTTCAGGGCTATATTGAAACGTGAAATTGCCCTCTGTTTCATCTGCCAGTGCTTTTAACAATTTGGCTCCTTGGATGGCAATTTCTTTGATTTCATCTTTGTTTTTTCGAAACACCTGCTCCCTTTGAGCAACGGAAGTAGAGTTATACACATGAATCACCGCATGGGGTGCGCCCTCCACTGCCGCAAAAGTACGACGGATGATATGCTCCCTCGCTTGTGTTAGTACTTGGATTGTCACATCTTTTGGAATCATTTTTTGTTCAATCAAGGTGCGCAAAAACAAAAACTCTGTTTCCGATGCTGCCGGAAAACCAACCTCAATAACCTTAAAACCCACTCCAACCAACAATTGAAAAAATTCAATCTTTTCTTCTAAACTCATGGGCTCAATCAATGCTTGATTGCCATCCCGCAAATCCACACTACACCAAATGGGAGGTTGCGCAATATAATCCTTTTGTACCCAATCAAAACAATCCATGGGTGGCTTAAAATACATACGTTTATACTTTTCAAAATTTTTCATAGTTTTCCCCTATACATCCAACTTCAATTGTACCTCATCTTCTGCCTCTGCCTGAAAATGCTCCATTCGCTCAGGCTCTATCGTCGGTAAATCATGGATAGAACTCACACCGAAACGTCTCAAAAATTCCTCGCTGGTACCAAATTGAATCGGCCGCCCCGGCACATCCAAACGTCCAACCTCTTCCACCAAACCATATTCTATCAGCTTATTCACCGAATGATCTGATTTCACACCACGAATCTTTTCAATTTCCAGACGCGTCACCGGCTGTCGATAAGCAATGATTGATAAGGTCTCTAAGGACACATCTGTCAAAACATTTTTTCGTGGTTGTTTGGCAATCTTTATCAAATATTCATACATCTCTTTTTTTGTACACATCTGAAAAGAATCATCCAATTCTAATATCGTAATGCCTCGATCACTTTGATTATAACTATCCTTTAGTTGATGAATCATCCTTCTTGTAGTTTCTTTATCATGATCTATCGCATGGGCGATTTGTCCCAAGGGCACAGAATCACCCATCGTAAATAAAATCGCCTCTATAATACCTTGTATACGCTGTATCTCCATTTTAATTTTCTTCCCCTAAACCATTAAATTTATCAAAATATCTCCGCAATGCTCATCTTGTTTCGCTTTAATCATACCCACTTTCATCAGCTCTAAAATCGCCAGAAAGGTCACAACTACGTGCATCTTAGTTTTTTGCTTTTCCAACAATTGTCTAAAACTAAAACGACTATGTTTTTTCGCAAAACGCTCAACATAAATCAACTTGTCGGATAAGGGCACGGACTCCTTTTCAATCTTGCCAAAACGACTGCGAATCGGATCCACCTTATCCTCCCGCCGTTTCATCACATCTTGAAAAATCTGATTCAGCTTGGATAATGTCAATTCAGATAATAATGCGCCAACATCAATCGGCTCTACATAAGCCTCCACTTCCGGCGGAACCGTAGGATTCTTGTACAAAACAGACGCACCATCCTCTTGACGCTCCTTTAATGCATAGGAGAAATAGCGATACATTTTGTATTGCAACAGTTGCTCTACCAGCTCTTGACGTGGATCTTCTTCCTCTCCCACTTCATCCACCTCTTTGGGTAAAAGCATTTTGCATTTAATATCCAACAATGTCGCTGCCATCAGCAAGAACTCACTGACCACATTTAAATCTTCCCGCTCCATGTTTTTGATGTATTCCAAATATTGTTTGGTAATCTCTACGATGGGAATGTCATAAATATCAATTTTATTTTTTTCAATTAAATGCAACAATAAATCCAAGGGTCCCTCAAAAACCTGTAATTTAACTGGTATTGCCATATTTTTACTCCTTAATGACTTTGATCAAACTATCTTTGGTTTTGGCACTTGCAGACAAGGTCAACGTCACAATTTCTCCTTGATTGCATAAACGGATTGGTATCGTATGGGTACCTAGCCCCCGACTAACCACAATCGCTGATTTGCCCTCTATGGTCAATTCTCCGGAATACTTAGGAAACAATTGACCACGCGGAGATATCACACCACGCCAACCCGGTATTCGCACAATTCCACCATGCAAGTGACCGGATAAAACCAAGTCTGCTCCCCATGCCTTATAAACAGGAAAGTGTACAGGATTATGCGCCAATAAAATTTGGAAATTTCTCCCATCCGCCTGCCCGATATAAGAACGCAGCACTTTACGGCTAAGGGGCTGTTTTCTGTTTTCTTTGTAATACGTATAAGGTAACTCCAATCCACTGATGCGAATACTTTTACCATGCGTATAAATCAATTCATTGTCATTTTCCAATATATGAACACCGGCCTGCATCACCTCTTTTGCAAAAGGTTCATAAGGTGCATATTTTTCAGGATAAGTCTTTAATCTTTGCTCATGATTGCCATTGATTAAATAAGTGGGACATATTTGAGGCAGAACCTTTAACACCGCCAAACCATGGGCATACCCTGTTTTAAATTTAGCCACTACCATATCGCCGCCCACTAAAATCAAATCCGGTTTTTCATCTCGGATAGCCTGAATCAGTTTTTCATTTTCCTTGCCATATTTTTTATTATGTAAATCACTTAAAAAAACAATTTTTAACTCGCCTTTTATACCAGATAACTTCGGTGAACGAATCTGATAATTTATAATTCGAAATATCATGTTTTCCCTTATGATTTCCAAAATCAGAAGTATTATGATTAAAGCAATCAAAGCAATGATAACAAAGTCCATTTTTCCCCTCCATAATCCTCCATTATCCTAACACTTTTTCTTGATTTTTACAACTAGCTAGCGTATTATTTAATAATGTAATGGAGGTTTTTAAATGAGCATATATACGTACTATGATATTTTAGGGGTATCACCCGATGCCACTATGGAAGAAATAACCATCGCAAAGAATACTTTGGCTAAGGTTTATCATCCTGACTCCAATATAAGCAGCAATATAGACACCACTACGCAAATGCAAGAAATCCTTGAAGCTTATAAATTTTTAAGTGATGCCATAAAGAAAAAAGAATATGACGCAACCTTAGGTGGACAGGGAGAACGTGTTTATCAAACATTTACCATGGCTGACAAGGAAGAGTTAGATGCCAATTCCTTTGTCATATACTGGCAAACTGCGCAAAACCTATACGAATCCGTAACACAAGGTCATCAAATTCTAAAAGAAAACTATCAAAATCAAAACCGATTGGGGATTGCCGTATTTGGCCATTTGGTGAGACGGCACCATTTGCCCCTTGAAATCAAAAAACATATGCGGGAAATTCAAACCAATATCTCCGGGTATATTAAGATTTTATCCAACCGCAATATTCCGGTCGCCTTTTGGCATCCTGATGCTATGAACTGGGTGATGGTTCGTTGGGGGCAAAAACAACACGTGGATTTTATTTTGCTTTTTCATCGTTACCAACAACATGTAGAAATCACATTACCCAAAAATGAACGCTTACGCATTCATTATCGTAATCACCGCTATCAAAGAAATCTAAATAAACTATTGGGCTTAAAGTTTAAAACAATGTAACTATGAAATATAGAACTATAGAGGTTTGAGAATATATGAAATTTAGAAGTAAATTGGCGGTACGTTGCGCCAAAGCAACCAACAAACTCATCAAAAAATTAAACAAAGGCAGCGGTGTTACTTTGCCCGGTTATGTGGCACGCATCATTGACCCTAAGATTCTGACAGTCATGGCCGAAATGATAAAAGAAAAGACCATCGTTACCATGGGAACCAATGGAAAAACCACCACCAACAGCATTCTTTATCATGCTTTAACCGATGCAGGTAACACTGTCATTTGCAACCGGACAGGTGCCAATATGCGCAACGGCATTATTTCCGCTTTTGTATTGGCAACAGAAGATGACTGTAGACTCAAAGCCGATTATGCATGCATTGAGGTTGACGAAATTGCCTCCGTTCGTGTTTTGCCACTATTAAAACCGGACTGCGCTCTTTTGACCAATATTTCCAGAGACCAGTTAGATCGTTTTGGCGAGGTAGACCTTACTTATCAAACAATCAAAACCGCTTATGACAGCGTGCCAAGTACAACATTGATTATCAACTGTGATGATGTACTTTCCTATTCTTTCCTTATCGAAGGGAAAAACCCACATGTTACTTATGGCATTAGCGACGAAATCTTTGATGACATTTCCCGTTCGGAAATCCGAGAAAGTATTTTTTGCCGCAACTGTAGCCATAAACTAGAATATGATTTCTTTCATTATGGACAACTGGGGATGTACCACTGCTCCAATTGCGGTTTAAAACGTCCTACACCGGACTATACCGCAACACAGATTAAACGAGAGCATGAAGTATATTCCTTTACCATTGATGATATGGAAATACATTCTTCTGCACGCACCCCTTACAATATTTACAATACACTATCCGCAGTGGCTACATTAAAAGCTTTAAAAGCCAATGTACCCCATTTAAAACAAACCCTCGAAAACTTTGATTATGGCAACAACCGAGAAAGCATTTTCAATATCAAAAACAAACAAGTACATTTGCACTTGTCTAAAAACCCCATTGGTTTCCAACAAAAAATCTCTTTAATCTTAAAGGACAAAGGACCAAAAGATATTATTATTTTTATCAATGATACCTATCAGGATGGAGAAGATGTTTCTTGGTTATGGGACGTAGACTTCCAATATCTCTCTGATGCCAATGTGGGCAATATCATCACTACAGGCAGTAGACGTTATGATATGAGTTTGCGTTTAAAATACGAAGATATCCCCTGTACCTCTACGACTGATATGGAAATCAGCATTCAAAAAATGTGCAACAACGATAAACCAAACTTATATATCATCGTGAACTACAGCGGATTATTTAACACCAATCGACTACTGAGCAGACTGGAAAAAGAGGGGAACACATGAAATTAACAATCGCACATTTATATCCTGATTTATTAAATTTGTACGGCGACCGGGGCAATATCCAATGCTTTGTAAAACGCTTAGAATGGCGTGGCTTAGAAGCGAAAGTGTTACCGATTCTCTCCGGTGATAGCATTGATTTTTCAAAGGTAGATATTGTTTTACTGGGGGGGGGTTCCGACCGGGAACAAGAACTGGTTTGTGGATATTTGCAAGATATTAAAATCAAATTTAAACAATATGTAGAAGACGGCGGTGTTGTTTTAGCTGTTTGCGGCGGCTATCAACTACTTGGTCACTATTATAAAAGCAAAAAAGAGAAAATCGAAGGTCTCGGGATTTTAGACATTACCACCGAATGGAAACCCAAACGTCTCATTCGCAATATTATCCTGCATAGCCCCCTCTTTGAAACGCCTGTCGTTGGCTTTGAAAACCATGGAGGGCGCACTCTGATTCACAAACAAACACCTTTTGGTAAGGTATTTTTTGGATTGGGCAATACAGGACGCTCCGGTTATGAGGGCTGTATTTATAAAAATGTAATCGGCACCTATTTGCATGGGCCATTGCTGCCAAAAAACCCGGAAGTCTGTGACTATTTGCTCAAAAAAGCTTTGGAACGAAAATACGGGGAACGAATCGTGTTGACGGAACTGGATGATACGCTGGAACAAAAAGCGAATCAAGTGATGGTAAAACGATATCAAGATAAGAAATATGTGTTGACAGAAACCATCAAGAGATACACATAATCGATAAATAGTTGGACATTCTAACTTTAGCCCGCTCCCACCACCGGCAATATCTCAACCATATCTCCATCTTTCAAAGGCGACTTTAAGCCACCTGTCGCCATAATGGACTTTCCGTTAATCAACATAAAACAGGTTTCATCAGCCATCAAATAGATAACAAATGCTTCCCCAAAATGCCCACCCATCTGTGCAATGAGTTGGTGCAAAGACTCTATTTGTTCAAAACAAATAGAGTCACAGTTTGTATGTTTTTTTACACTATCATAAAATTTAACCGTTACACCCATTTAAAATATCTCCTCCAATAAAGCATCGGTTTTTTTCGTATACTTTTGAATAATACGATATGCCGTTTCTTCATCCAATTTACCTGTCATACTAGGTGTTTCAAAAAACCGTTTTGGCAATTTCACCGCTTTTTGATTAAAGCCCATGGCTTTTTTTACTTGTAATTTTGCTTGGAAAATCCGTTTTCCAATCTTGGTCAAATCTTCATCGGTCAATTCCCAACCAATTGCATTTAAAGCATCTAAAATCGTTTCTCTATCATATACCTTACGGGCAAACAAGCACATGACTAAAGAGTTAGTCATGCAACGCTCATATTCTTCTTCATAAAGCATATCAATGAGCTTATCTTCATCAAATTCTTTCATACTTTGATCATAACTATAACCACCATTATCCAAATGACTATGCCGCACACCAACAGCCGAACCAACCAAAGAACCATATCCTGTATGATATCCAGCCATTTCATTGCCTGCAATCTGCATCGCAAACTCTTCTCCACCATATTTTGCAGCCGCATAACGGGTACCTTTTCCCAAATCTTTATAAAACTGATTTGTACCCAAGGACATATGCTTAATCGCCTCCGCATAATTTTCTACTTGACCAAATTTTAGGTCTACTATTGTCTCTTCTGTGGTAATAAAACCCTTATCCAAGGCCTCTGTTACCCAACCTAGACACACACCTGCACTCATGGCATCCAAACCGTATTCTTCTACTTCATTGATTAATGTAAGTATGGAATCCGTATCATCCACACCAATAAACGTGCCCAATGCAAAAATAAGCTCATAATCATAAGGTACACTAATGGCCTCATACTCATGACCTTTATCAAATTCACGACGATACATACCTATATGAATACAACCAACAGGGCAACCGGTACAAGCCACCTTACGAACCAAATTTTTCTCAGCAAAAGAATCACCACAAATTTTATCTGCTGCCTCAAAACTTGCTGCCTGTAAATTATAACTAGGCAAACCACCCGCCTTATTCAATGGCAATACATTGATTGGCGTACCTGCATCATGGTATTTTGCCATCATATCAGTGGTTGTACATTTCTTGTATATTTGCTGGTAAGCTTTAAAATACTTTTTCTGATTCATAACCGGCAAAGAACGATTGCCAAAAACAGAAATCGCCTTTATGTTTTTGCTTCCCAAACAAGCACCCAAACCAAGACGTCCAAAATGACGGTAACTATCTACACAAACGCAAGCAAACGCTACTTCGTTTTCTCCGGCTTGCCCAATTCGAATAATGGAACGTTTTCCTGCCGAACGCCCCTCATGCATCACACGATCACGAACGTGACGACCCACTTCGCCTATGGGTAACCCCCACATGGCACGCGCATCTATAATTTCCGCATTGTGATCCGTAATACTCAAAAAACTTTGCTTTTTTGCTTTGCCTGTAATCACAATCGCGTCAAAACCCGCCATCAACAATGTCATCGCCAAACGACCACCCGCATAAGATTCTCCCAATTCTCCGGTCAAAGGAGAAACAAACATCGCTACCGTTTTGGTTAATACCGGAAAGATATAAGCACCGGCTCCAATGGCAAAAATCACCGGTTGCTCCGGTGCCAAAGGTGGTAAGTCGGAACGATAATTTTCCTGCAATAGTTTTGTTGCAATCCCAACGCCACCCAGATAAAGCATCAAATCTTCACGTTCCTCTATTTCTAACTTTCCATTTTCCAAATCAACATTTAATACACGGATAAATTTCTCATTTAACATCGTCTGATACCTCCTCAACCTCTATCATTTGCAAACAATCATGGGGACAAAAACGAGCACAAGTCCCACAATGACGACAAATAATAGGCTTAGCAGTATCTTCATCAAAGTTAACCGCTCGTACAATACAAGCAGGCTGGCATAAACGGCATCCAATACATTTTTTTTGATTTAATACCACACCCCCGCCTTTTCGTTTGGTCAAGGCGTTTGTCGGACAGACTTCCATACAAGCAGGCTCCACACAACCCAAGCAAACCACTGAAATAAAACGACTGGTCATACCACCTGTTGTACGAATCTTAATTGAACTTTTGATAAGCGAATGATCTTTTTCATTGATAACAGAACAGACACTCATACAAGTAAAACATCCCAAGCATTTATTCATCTCCTTTGATCGTAATACCTTTGCCATAAACTCCTCCTTGAAAAATAGATACCATGGATTACACACGAGTTCATTGTACCACATCGTTAATAATTTGACAATGTTTTCATTCAATCTCCCAATTAAAGAAATCATGAGGCCCATAAAAGATCCGATATACCTCTCCATCTTCTTGATTGATTAAGGTTACCCTTGTAGTTGCATCTGCATCTGCCCCTAAATAAAATTGATAAATCGGCGCCGTATAACCTAAAATTACAATTCCCATAATATCAAGAAACGTATTTTGCTCTGTTTCAAATAAGTTAACCGTAGTCACAATTTCAATCTCACTAAAGTCTTCGTTGTAATTCAATTCCGCAATAAAAGGATAATGCTCACCCAACATCATTGCAATCAATCCCTCTACCTGCTCTCTTTGCTGCTCTAAAAACAAAACCCGAATCTCTGCTGACATAACATAAGTAATCGTGCCGTCCTCATTTACAATAACTTCCAAGCCGGGAAATTGTTCTATCATGGCCGCCCGCTCTTCGTCACTAAACTCCTCGAAATAACCGGCAGGCAAAACAACCGTAAAGGTATCGCTTTCCTCCTCTTCTTCCTCTAAGTCAGAGTCTTCTTCATCCTCTTCAAAAATAGACACAATCTCCAAAGGTGCAACAAAATCCTCAGTTGCAGTCGGTCCGACAACCTGAATCACGATTTCAGGCTCTGGCACCGACCCTTGGTTTGCACTACGATTTCCAATGACACGAATCCCATTAATCACGGCTACCACAATTAAAACAACCAGTATACAAGATAATGCAATGTATACAATCTTTTTTTTCTTTGCCATAAAACTCCTACGCTTTCCTATCTATTTCAATAAACCAATCCATATCCATCATTCCTCTTTAAAGCCTAAGCCAACCACCTCGCTAGACTCCATAATCACAGTAAAAGATGCCGGATCAGCCTTTTTTACCACTTTTTTTATCTGATACATCTGCCGACTATTGCAAGCACAAAGGACAATATCTTTGTCAATACCGGTATAACTACCTTTGCCTTTGATTAAAGTAGAACCACGTCCCGCCGATTCATTGATGATTTTAGCAATCCGATTGCCATCGTCTGTCACAATTAGAGTTACTTTGCCTAAATCCAAACCATACATAATCTTATCAATAATCGTGGTCACCACAAAAGAAATCAACAAACCATAAATGGTTCCGTCGATATCATTGTAAACCCAAGAACCAATCAAAATCACCAATACATCCAATATCAAAATGATTTTACCCAAAGACAGGTGAGGCTTGCGGGTTCGTATGGCCAGAGAAATAAAATCTACCCCGGCACTCGAAGAACCATTCATAAAAATAATGGCATATCCAAAACCTGCAAATGCGGCGGTACAAAGTGCCGCCAACATTCTATCCCCTGTATAAACCGGAAACAAAGGTGCTACATAATCAATGATCAAGGATGTAATCAGCAACGTCTGTGCAGAACGAAAAAAGAATCGCTTGCCCAAAGACTTATAACAGGCAATCACAATCGGAAGATTTAAAATCAAAATTACCCAACCAATCGGTAAATCAAAAAGTTGATAAGCCATCAAAGCAATCCCCGTCACCCCCGCTACGGGAAAAACTGCATTGGCGGCAAAATTATAGATACCAATGGCAACCAATGTTCCTGCCACCACATCAATCATTAAATTATATCCAAATTTTTTCCAAGTAATATCAAGTTCTTTCATGCCGGTTACACCCTTGCTTCTTTAAACGCTATAATCATCTCATTGGTTAGGCTATCCTTTCGTGGTTTCACAGGAATCTCTTCTCGCTCAAACCAACCTGCAAATGCCAACTCCTTTTCATCTAAGCAAATCTCTTCCTCTTTATCAACCACATCACAGTAAAATCCCATCAAAAGGGTATCGCTATAAGACCAAGGCTGACTCTTATAATATCGCACATTTGTTACATGCAAACCAACCTCTTCTAATACCTCTCGTTTCACTGCATCTTCCAGAGGTTCCCCAATTTCTACAAAGCCTGCCAATAAGGCATAACGGCTCAAAGGACGATTGGCATATTTAGAAAGCAAAATTCGATTCTCATTGCAAACACCAATAATCACAGCAGGATTAATGCGAGGATATTCTACCTGGCCGCATCCCTTACAAAAGAGCATACGCTCCTTTTCATCCTGCTGCAGAGGTTCCCCACAACAACCACAGTACCTCCGCTTTTTATACCAATTATAGAGCTGGTAACCCGTAATACCAGCAAAAGCGGTATACATAGGCAAAGCAAGTCTAAAAATCTCCGTATTCTCCATTTGAAAAGCTGAAATTCTCTCTAAATTGACTTCTCGAACCAAATAATATCTCGTATCATCAATCGCAAATAAATAAATATAATCTTCGTAAATATCCTCATTCAAACGTTGTAAATCTTTGAATTTAGGAAACGCTATCCCTTGTGAGCTATTCTTCACAAGGGATAGGTTGTTTTCATAATATAGCGCAACACTCTCCGAATCCGGTGGTATCGGCCGATACGCATTGTCAAAACAATGAGGGGAAATATCCTGAATCATACTTCTTTTCCTTTTTTTCTTCCGAGTATCAAGTTCGCAAAAAGCATAATAAAAGAACCGGTCAAAATCATAAAATCAGCAAGATTAAAGGTAATACTGCTCCACTTTTCTGACTTGCTTTCAAAACCAATATAATCAATCACATAACCACGTAAACAACGATCAAACGTATTGCTCAAAGCACCTGCTGTCAGCAAGGTCAACGCCAATTTTTGTATGGGACGCCCACTGCGTAATAAAGTAAACATAAACTGCAATCCCACAAATCCTGTGGCTACAAGAGAAAGCTTTTTTACCAGTTCCGGTTTGTCCTCTATTTTATTAAATGGCAAACCTTTATTGTGTACTCTACGAAGTTTCACCTTATCATTTAATATGCTTATTTCTTTGTCTTTTTCAAGGCCGGATTCCACAATGGTTTTGATACCAATATCCGTCACTGCCAAAGCAATCATAAGAGATAGAAAAACAAGTATACTCATAACTATTCTTCCACATCTTCTTCTATTTTTTCTTCTGCTTCTGCAACACCTTCTGTTTCCGTCGCTTCTGTCTCTTCATTTCCACAATCACAGTCTTTTACTTCACAGTCACAATCTTCCGCTACAGAGGGTTCCGGTTGCTTTGCACCACAAGATGGACAAAAAGACATGTCCTTTGTCACTTGCTTGTCACACGCCGGACAGTGCAATTCACCTTTGATTTTTTGAATTTTTTCCAAAGCCTCGTCAATCGCTTCTTCACGACCTTTAATTGCCTCACACAACTCCTTGGCTTTTTCATCGGTAATTTTGCCACTTAAAAAGTCTTGATAAATGGTTCTACCAAGGCTTTCCATATCATGGTCATTTCCACGCTCCAGATTGCGAATTTGGTTTTTCAACTTTTGAACATCCAAAGACTTACCGGCCATGCTACTCACACTTTCAAATGTTTCATTAATCCTTTTTCCTAAATCATCAAAGTTAATCATCGTTATTTTCTCCTTTCGTGATTCACCGGCAATTGCGTAACAGTATTTTGTTTGCTTTTTGCCGGTTTATAACTTCCTAGCTTTCATTATACTATATAAACAGATAATTTAAAAGCGTTTCTTTATATAGTAGGAAAATTTCCCGTTTCTACTTACCTGTCTCGTCTAAACGAGTTGGTGCTTGTCCACGCAATTGAATAATGGGTCCGCCACTCCCCTCGATATAATCCCTTGTAATCGTCACCTGCCCAATGTTGGCATCTTTGGGAATCTCATACATAATATCCAACATAAATTCTTCAATAATCGCACGCAAACCACGTGCGCCTGTATCTTTTTTCATCGCTTTTGTCGCAATTGCTTCTAATGCACTATCGTCAAATTCCAACTTCACTTCATCCAGTGCCAATAATTTTTGATACTGCTTTAAAATAGCATTTTTAGGCTCTCGCAATATCTGCACCAACATATCTTTATCCAAACCACTCAACGTAAAAACAATCGGCAAACGGCCAATGAACTCAGGTATCATACCAAAATTGCGCAAATCCTCAATGGTGACTTTCGAAAGAATACCCTTATCCTTATCATATTTATCTTTTAACTCTGCATTAAATCCCATAGAGGTTTTTTTTGATAAACGCTCTTTGATGATTCCATCCAAATCCGGGAAAGCACCGCCGCAAATAAATAAAATATGCTTTGTATTAACCGTAGTCATAGGCACCATCGCATTTTTGCTATTTGCACCAACAGGCACTTCCACCTCGCTGCCCTCCAACAATTTCAACAAACCCTGTTGCACCGATTCACCACTGACATCCCGTTGACTGGAACTGCGTTTTTTCGCAATTTTATCAATTTCATCAATGAAAATAATTCCCTGCTCCGCTCGCTCCACATCATTGTCCGCAGCCGCCAACAACTTAGAAACTACACTTTCAATATCATCTCCGATATAACCTGCCTCCGTCAAAGAAGTAGCATCGGTAATCGCCAAAGGTACATCCAACAAACGTGCAAGGGTACGAACCAAAAAAGTTTTTCCACTTCCCGTCGGCCCAATCATCAACATATTGGATTTTTCAATTTCAATATCATCCATGGTATCCGTCACCACTCGCTTGTAATGATTATAAACCGCAACCGACATCGCCTTTTTTGCATAATCCTGCCCCACCACATACGCATCTAAACTGGCTCGGATTTTATGGGGCGGTGGAATTTTCTTAATATCTAATTTCGCAAATTCTTTCGGCTTTTCTTCCGTTTTTTTCTTAATCCGTTGCTTTTTGGGCATACTCTTACCCAAGTCTTGCACATTCAAAAATTGTATCCCGGGGATATTCATCAATTTACTAAAATCAATGTTGCCACTGCGCATTGCATCAAAACTTCTTTGCATACAATCTTTGCAAACAGTCATGCTATTGGGCATATCTACCATTTTGCCCGCCTTGCTTTCGGGGCGGTGACAAATCATACATACATGCTCATAACCATCATCGTCCTCTTGCGTATGCCCATTCTCCTTTTTTTCTTCCGAAACAGAATTTTCCTGCCCATCTTCTATTTCTGTCATCTCTCCATCTATGATTTTTTCGTCTTTTTCCGACATATATTTCCTCTTTCTACTACAATAATAATGGATGGTGCTATGCTAAGATTTTTCCTACAAATCATATCATACTTTGCCAAACATTTCTATAAAACCCGCTTCCGTAATAATAGGAACATTCAATTCTTTGGCTTTTTTATTTTTTGATGAGGTAGAATGTACATCATTGTTAATCAGATAATCTGTCTTAAAAGATACAGAACCACTCACTTTACCGCCACGGCTTTCAATGAACTCCTTTGCCGCATTGCGGTTGGCAAACTGAGTCACATTGCCTGTAATCACAAAGATTTTACCTGCTAAATCTTGTTGCACTTCCTGCGTCTCATCCGGCAGCTCCACTTCATCCAATAAAGTCAAAAAGATATTTTTATTTTCCGGCACTGCAAAATAATCCACAAAAGCCTTTGCAATAACCGTACCAATGGTAAACAATTGACTCAACTCTTCCTCTTTTGCCTTTAACAGTCGTTTTGGATCATTGGCATAAGCTTTACAAATCACCTTTGCAGTTGCCAAACCAACATTTGGGATACCCAAAGCAAATATCAATTTTGGTAATGTGGTGGTCTTTGCCTGTTTTATACTTTGCATCAAATTAAAATAAGATTTTTCTCCGAAGCCCTCCATGCTTTTAATTTCCGCTGCATATCGCTGCAAACGAAAAATATCCGTCACATCTTTGATAAAACCTTTTTCCACAAATTTCTCCAAACTAGCCTCGGATAAACCCTCTATATTCATGGCATTTCGACTTACAAACAAGGCAAATAACTTTAAAGCCTTTGCCTGGCAGTTGGGATTAGGGCAATGTAATGTTTTTGTACCTAAATCCGTTTTAATTTCTGTCGGCGCATCACAAACCGGACAATACATTGGAATATCTTTCACACCACTACGTGTTATATTTTCAGCAATTTGCGGAATAATCATGTTTGCTTTATACACTTGGATTATATCCCCTATGCCCAATTCCAGTTCCTCTAAAATACTAATGTTGTGTACACTGGCCCGACTAACCGTAGTACCCTCCAATTCAACCGGATTAAAAATAGCAATGGGGTTAATCAAACCGGTTCTGGAAGGGCTCCACGCAATTTCAAGTAATGTGGTATCTTTGACTTCATCCGCCCATTTAAACGCAATGGAATCTCTGGGAAATTTATTGGTAGAACCCAAGGATTTCCCATAAGCAATATCATCATAAGTGAGAACCAAACCATCGGTAGGCAAATCAAAGGATTCAATAGACTTCGCAAAATCAGCCACCTGTGCTTCCAAGGTATCTGCCTGCACCAAATGATGTTCCACCACTTCAAAACCTTGCACCTCTAACCAATCCATTTGATATTTTCGGGAATTTTTCCAATCTTTGCCCTCTGCACGCACCAGATGAAATGCCCAAAAATGAACATGACGCTGCGCAGTGATTTCATTATTTAATTGACGTACCGACCCGCTGCAAAGATTACGTGGATTTTTATATTTCACCAAATCATCATCCATTTCTTCGTTCAGTTGATTAAAATCCTTGTAACCAATCACCGCCTCACCTCTCAAAACCAACTCACCTTGAAAAGGAATTTCTAAAGGTAAATTACGAAAGGTTCTAACATTATTTGTGATAACCTCACCGATTTCTCCATTGCCTCTGGTCACACCTTTTTCCAATTTGCCGTTTCGATAGGTCAGTACCACTGTCAAACCATCCAATTTCCACGATATTACCCCTATCTGCTCAGATAAAAATTCTACCAACTGCATAACATCCTTGGTCTTATCCAAGGACAACATCGGAGACTCATGTTCTTCCTTTGGCAACTCACCCATCACTTCATAACCTACATTAATCGTAGGGCTAGATGCCAAAGTAGTGCCCAAAGCTTTTTCCAAAACCAACAGTTCATCATATAACTTATCATATTCAAAATCACTCATCACAGAATGGTTCTCCTGCTCATAAGCTCGTCTTGCTACGTTTAACACCCGAACCAATTCATGCATTCGCTTTAACTGTTCTGTTTTTCCCATCACGATATCCTCTCCCATAATCCACACAATTCCTCTTCCGTCAATTCACGATAAGCACCCTCTTTTAGGTTGCCTAATGTAATGTTGACAATGCGGGTACGAATGAGCTCTTTCACTTGATAACCCAAGGCTTCACACATACGACGAATTTGCCGGTTCAAACCTTGTGTCAATACAATAACAAAGGTATATGTTCCGATTTTTTCTATTGGGCAAGGGCGGGTTACTGTATTCAAAATAGCCACGCCTTTGCCCATTTGCTCCAAAAAATCATCCGTAAGCGCCTTTGTCACCGTCACTTTATACTCTTTCTCATGAAAATTCCGTGCACGCATCATTTGATTAATCAGGTCGCCGTTGTTTGTCATCAAAAGCAAACCCTTTGAATCTTTATCCAATCTTCCCGCGTAAGTAATTCGTGTGGGATAATTCAAAAAACGAATGATGCTATTTCGTTCTCTTCTCTCCTCCGTGCAAACAATACCTGCCGGTTTATTCACCATTAAAACGACAGGTTTTTCATGGCGATAAACAATCTTTTTTCCAAAATGAACCGTTTGATGGGGCATCACCACGGTACCCACTTCTGCCCGCATTCCATCTACAAAAATCTCTCCCTTTGCAATCAGCTTATCCGCTTCCCTGCGTGAGCATATTCCCGCTTCGCTTAAATATTTATTCAAACGAACCGCTTCCTTTTTGTTTTGCCAATCTAATTTATTCTTCACCACCAAGCACTCCACTTAAATTATTATCTTGAAAAAATGTATTTCCACTATATAAAATCAAGGAATCCGTAATCCGGTACGTGGACATGATTTCATCAATATGCCCCTGATAATACCTAGGATCAACTAGAATAATCTCCCGAAAATAAGGTGTCAAAAACTGAACAAAACTATTGGCAAAAGAATCTTTCACAATCAATAAACGGCGATTGTCCGGTGCTGTTGTCCGGATGGAAATCACCGATGTATTGCCGCCCAAAAAAACACCATATTGATCGTAGGTTTCCAGTTTTGAAGAATCAAACAATGAAGTGCTTCGCCTTTGTTCATCCACAAAATTCACAATCAACTCATCATCACCCCTTGGCACATAGACATAAATATCCTCTCGTACATTTTGTGCAAATCCACTACGTGAAGCCAAGGTGCCATTAAAGGTATTTGTCACAGGAAATGCCATAAAAGCACTGTTAAAATCCCCTGCAATACCCAAAGTCCCCGCTGCTTCTTGAAAGGCTATAAAAGCACCAAGAGAAGTCCAGTGATGATCCGTTTGAAAAAACACACCCTCGTCAGCATAATTGCGCAAAGGTATCATCACATCTATCCAAGCCAAATAATCTTCCAGTTCACGACCTACGTGATTCATTTGTCTGGTTTGGTCACTCACCACTGCAAACGATGGCAATCGATCCGATAAAACCGTCGCTGCGTCAGGCACCAACATCATACTATGATTGATATTGGGATAGCGTTTTGCAAATGACCGAATGGCTTCTATATTGACTTGCAGTTCATCTTGATTGGGGCTCACAATATCTTGCATCAATTGATTGTTGCGCCCTAAAAAAACATCATTTTCCATGCGACTGCCACCAATACGCTTAAAATCCACACTTAAACCACGAAAAAAATCCCGACCTACAAACTGATCCGAAAGAAACTTCTCAAACTGACTCATATAAGTGCCGGAAGCCACACTGACGAGACTAAACTCGGGACCCTGCGCCAAAACTCGATTTTCCCGCGCTGAAGTTTCCCGATTCGACGAAAGAACATTTGCCACAATCAAAAGAAAAAAGAACACAAAAAACACCCGCATCACTGTAATATGCAGCAAGGTATTGGGGGGCTTTCGTTTTTTAAGCCGACCTCGACCCCGGCCGATTTTTCCTACCTTACGTCTTCTTTTCATACTTTTTCCTTTTAGAATCTAAAATATAAAAACGGTATATAAGTTTCCGTAATCAAAAATGCCAAGGAAAGAATAAATATACCCAAATAAATAACACAAATGGAACATTTTCTTGCAACTCGATGATTAAATGCGCCAACAATACTACGAAGTATCTTATAACCAATTGGAGATGAGCCTAAAATCGCCACGGATAACAACAGCCAATTGGACAAGATTAAAAATATACTTCGTGAATCTACCAACCCATTGACACCTACACCAAATAACATTTGCAAATAACGAAATGCCTCTCCTAAGCTAGGACTAAAGAAAAACACCCAACCAATCATAATCAAAAACAGTGCATAAAAATGTCTCAATATTTTAGGTAATTTTTCAATCAAATTGCCCCAAATGTATTTCTCCAAAATCAATGCAATACCATAAAACAGACCCCAAATCACAAAATTCCAAGCGGCACCATGCCACAAACCCGTCAAACTCCAAACAATCAATAGATTGATGATATGTCTCGATACTGCCGCACGACTGCCCCCCAAGGGGATGTATACATATTCCCGAAACCAGGTACTCAATGTAATATGCCAACGTTGCCAAAATTCTTTGATGCTGGTTGCAACATAAGGGTAATCAAAGTTAACAGGCAACTCAAAGCCCAACATCTTACCCAATCCAATGGCCATATCTGAATATCCACTAAAATCAAAATAAATTTGAAATGCAAAAGCAAACACACCAAGCCAAGCAGTTAAAACAGAAACGTTTTCTGCCCCTAAAGCTGATATCTGCGCAAACAATGTACCTGCTGAATCGGCTATCAGTACTTTTTTTGCCAATCCTATAATAAAAAGCATCAATCCTTTTGCAAATTTATCAAAAGAATAAATACGATTTGTGAGCTGTTCTTCAATATCAATATAACGAACAATCGGACCTGCTACCAACTGCGGAAACATGGAAATATATAAACCAAATTTAAAAATATTTTTTTGTGCTTCTACTTTTTGACGATAAATATCAATTAAATAAGATAATGCCTGGAACGTATAAAAGGAAATACCAATTGGTAGAGGCAATTCCCGAACAGGAATCTCAAAGGGAAAAATCGTATTTAAAATCATAACCATAAAACCATAGTATTTGAAAAAACCTAAAATCGCCAAGTTTGCAATAATAGCAATGATTAGACTATTTTTCGCTCGTCTTTTATTCTTTCGCTTTAAATAAATATCCAGTCCGCTAAAATAATTAACCAAAATGGACAACAACATCAAAAACAAATAGATCGGTTCTCCCCAAGCATAAAAAAAGAGACTCGCAAGCAAGAGTAACACATTCTTGATGCGACGTGGAGCGATATGGTATAATCCTAGCACAATTGGCAAAAATATTATTAAAAAAGCAATACTATTAAATAGCATCTATTTTACTTCCTCACTTTTGCAATGGCAAAACCCAACATACCCCTTATAAGGCTGATGTGAAAATGCGTCGCAATTCCTCTGCGTTGGGTCCAATTGCCAAAAATATGTAGTTTCCTCTCACTGTAAATTGAGCCTGCTCAATGAGTTTTGCCTGCTCAGGCAAATAAGTTGAAAAATCTTGACCACGAATGCTCAGCCTCGCCTCTACAATCCTAGAAACTTCCGCTGTTTGTTCTGCGTCTCTGGCCTTAATGAGTATCACTTCCTCCGCCGACAAATGAAAGGTGGAAACAAACATCATCGCACCCTCAAAGTCACCGGCATTGTAACCAAATATTCGCCGAAACCTCTGTTCATCTACTTGCTCCAGATCTGATTCTGCCAACACGTGTTCCAAAGGCATTGCCACTTCTTCAAAAGGTCTCGTGCTGCCGCTAACTGCATTCAATAAAAATGTAATATATAAAATCACCGCCACAAAAGAGGCATATTTAAAAATATTGATAATCTTTAAACGCACCCTCATCGTTCCGCCACCTCGCGCATACTTTCCGCCCACTGTTGGTAAAACGCAGGCACAAAATGTATACCATCTTCCTCATACAAATCAGCCCGCACCATATGGCTATTATCCAAAAAGGCAATCTGCCGGCGATAAGCAAGGTCTTGCAAACCCTCATTTAAGGCAGGAATACGTTCAAATACAGCTTGTTCCGCAAGGACATCTGCACGTACCGGAAAAATAGCATTCACAATAATAACCGTCTCAGGCAGTGCTGTACGAACTTTGTCAATGACCTCTGCGTAAGAAGCAAGAATCTGGTCGTTGGTCAGCATACCTCCACTTAAATCATTCATACCCAGTGCCAAATAAATAATCCGTGGATTAAGCTCTTGTAATTGTCGGAGCTGATTACCAATATCTGACAAACGAGCACCTGTCGTTGCCACTACACTGGAGGGATTGAGGACATCATAAGCCAATAAACCCTCAGCAATAGAATCTCCCAGCACCACATTTCCATCAAAAAATTCTTTTAAACTAATGTCACCATTTTCAGCCCCATTGCCCATTTGTCTATCTTGTTCTTCCAAGCGTTGGATTCTGGATTCAATGGCATTGATATCCGCACTTTCCACCTGCATAATCAGCGCCAAACCCTCTGTAATATCAGCACGCCGTCCTGTCACGGAGCCAATCCATTCAACCATCACAATCACAAATAACAAAGCAGCTACGATTATCATTGCGGCCCGTATCTGTTGTTGTCGTCTTTTTTGCATATTCTACATCACATCTTTCCTATTTCAACCTAGAAATTTCATTAGGATATGTCTGTTTTATTATATACTTTTTAACTAAAAAGTCAATGTGTACTACTACTTCCTCGCTTTTTATGCTATGATTATGTTTGTATTTAAAATGCCTTTATAAAGGAGAAACGATGATTCAAATTCGCTTAACCGCAACCAAAAGCTTTATGTCCAAACTTTTGCTTTCTGATCACTTTGATGATTTTCAATGTATCGAGGGAGAAATCATCACATTCAATACATTTCATATAGATGGTTTTACACAAAAAAGCTATTATGAGGAAAATGCCAATCTACCTGAATATTCTCCTTGGTCCACATTAAAAGGATTTGCCTTAGACCTTATCAAAGGCAAACGGCCCCCTGTCAGCTTTAAATTTATTTTTCGTTTGCCCCAGCACAATTTGCAACATCTTATCACCGATTATCATTTGGACTTTAAACCAGAACATGTGCAGGGACTTTATTTAAACATCCGCTATGAAGCAGATCTTTTGCTGTGTACCACCGGTACCGCAAGCAAAACTTTTACTTTGGACAAATCTCTAGAGCAAGCATGGGACAAAGAGGCCTTACACCTTTTTGATACCTTGGACATCCCTTATGAACAAGAATAAACAAATACACCCTATCCATCATTGAGGTAAATACGATGACTACAAAAACAAAAAAAACCCTCGAAAAAATCGTCCATGATTTGGCAAATATGGACTATATCCGAACAAGTGATGTGCCTGAAATTCAACTATACATGGATCAAGTCACCACTTTTATGGACGCTCGTTTGGCCTCCACCAAACGCGGAGAAGAGGACAAGGTTTTAACCAAAACCATGATTAACAACTATGCCAAAAACCATTTGTTGCCTCCGCCCGACAGAAAAAAATATTCCAAGGAACATATGTTGATTCTGATTTTTATTTACTATTTTAAAAGCATTCTCAGCATTCGTGACATTGACAAGATTCTAAAACCCATTACCGACCGATACTTCAATGGCAAAGGTGCCATCACCATCACAGAAATTTATCAAGAGGTCAGCACCAATCAATCTCGAAAGGTGATGCGGGAAGAAACCTCAATTGAAGGTGCCCTGAAACTAGCCGAAAACACCTTTACGGATGTACCTGCCGAGGACCAAGAATATCTACAGATATTCTCTTTGATTTGTAGTTTAAGCTTTGATGTTTACATGAAGAAAATATTTATTGAAAAAATCATTGACCAATTTTCTCCGGCACCGGATGAAAAAAAATAATGTCATCCCAAAAAGGCTTTTAACTTTTTTACATCTGTGGTAATTACCAATTCTTCCGGAAAATTGCAATAAGCAAACACATCTTTTATATTGTCGAAGTTACCGACTGCCGACTCTACGTGCGCATCACTACCTGTCGTCACCACGGTTTCATATTGTTTGCATAAATCCAGCATCGTCAAAATATTTTCTCGTGTATGTTCACGGAAACTGGTCGGTGCCAAAGAAGAATTGTTGACTTCCAGCAATGTGCCCGTTTCCTTTGCTGTTCTCACCAAAACTTCATAGTCAGGTAAATAACGGCTATCATCCGGATGCCCGATGATATGTATATTGGGATTTTTCATTGCCCCTACATAGGCATTGGTATAGTCTTTCATCGTATAGTTTTTATTTGTAAATGTTATTTTATCAAAACCCTCACCAAAACAAGGCCCATGAATACTAGCAATGATGATATCCATTTGTTTTAAAAGTGGCTGTGGCATATCTATCTCACCTAAAGTATTCATGATGTTTAACTCTACCCCAAAAAGAATAGGAATGCCATAATAATCACGAGGAATCACCCGTAAATTGTGAAAATAAAATTCATGAAAAGCGCCCGGCAAGGAAGGTGCATGGTCCGTGATGGCCAACATTTGAAGATTGCGCCGTTTTGCCGCCTCTGCCATCTCCCGAATCGTGCTATATGCATGACCGCTGGCTAAGGTATGGGTATGGGTATCTATTGTTATATTCATATATTTTCCTCTTTCTGGTGAAACAACACACAAATATAGTATATCATTACTTTACGATTGTTTCAAAGAATGATATACTTGTGGTCATGAAAGTATTTTGAGCATTCACCTTTGTTTTTGAAAGTGAGGTAATAGTGAGATGAAATGCCCGGTGTGTGAGCATGAATTAGAGATCCTAAAAAAACAAACTGCAATCAATCGAAATGGTGATCCTGTTATGAGCAAATACGCAGTTTGCCGTGACTGCAAAAAACAGTGGAATTTAAGCAACAAAAATACAAAAAATAATCCTGTTTCAAAACCATCTACAAACACGGAGAAAAAAAGTACATCCGGCACCACTCAAAAAACGGGTCGCCCTAGTACACATAACAAAGCAAACTCACGTTTAAATTCAAGCTCATCAAGAAGCAAACCATCACCAAGGTCTCATTCCGGTTCATCACGTCCCACATCTTCTCACAGGCCGTCAAACCCGGGAAGAGGAAAACAGCGTTTGGGAAGTCAGGCAAAATCCTCGCCGCCTGCTCACTTGGCCGAGCGAAAGAAAAAAACATCTGCACCACAGGTAAAAGAACAAGAAAAGGTATTCTTTCGAATTCCACGTATCATTCTTGCCATCTTTTCTATTGCCGCATCCGGTTTTGTCATTTATGCGGGCATTGAAAATGGTATGACACGGATTCAAGAAGGGACACCCATTAGCATCATCCAAGGAAATAGCTTGCAAGTACTGGCATTTTTTATCGCTTATATCTATCTGATTACTTCCGCTTGCTTTTTTATCACAGGTATTATTTTGTTGATTACGCAAAAAAACAACGGAAAGGTGGCATTTAGTCTACCCATCGTTCTATATCTTATCGGAGCCATTTCTGCTTTTGTAGGACGGGACGATCACCTTATGTTATCGGCTGGGATAATTGCCGTGATATTTGGGCTAGGATTGGCGATATTGTTGTTTTTAAAAACACGGGCAGAAGAAAATGCCTTTTATGACGATTAATTCGCCTCGGAATGTGGCTCAGTTTGGTAGAGCGCTGCGTTCGGGACGCAGAGGCCGCAAGTTCGAATCTTGTCATTCCGATTGAAACCCTTATTTTCATAGTTTCTACCATAAATTACCCCTGCTTTCTTCCAAATTACTGGTATCATATACATAATACTTTTCATTAACTTCAATACTATGTCCTACTGTAACTTTACGCACCCCTTGACAAGTTGCGTGAAGCCTGTTATACTACCAACGGTATATCAAAGGTGCTATGGGCAATCTGCCTCTAGCACCTTTGTTGAATTAATTAGTTTTGCACTGATACTAGTTTGTTACCCTCCACTTACTACGTTGAAGTGAGGAACATCTCCCTCATGATATACTTTTGATTGAAAGGTATATTCAATGGATACCCGTATTAATAAAGATATAATATAAAACAATAAAAGGAGAGAATCAAAATGAAAACAAAACTGACTGTACTTATGATTTTGCTATTTGCAATAACACTTGTCTTTACTGCCTGTGGTGGTGCCGATTCAACAGAAACATCTACACCTGCAGAGGCTGAGACAACAGAAGCCGATGATAATGAGGTTGTAGCAGAAGGCGACATGCCTGTGTTTCAAATTTATTCAGACAACGCTTTTCCACCGTTTCATATACTAGACGTTGCAACCGGAGAATTCACCGGATTTGACGTGGACTTGCTTGAGGCCATAGCGGCCGACCAAGGATTTCGAGTTGAGCGCCATCACGTTGGCTTCTCAGCCGCAATGGGTGCTTTGGAGGCCGGACAAGCTGACGGTATGATTGCCGGCATGTCGATCACTGACGAGCGTCGTGAACGTTTTGACTTCTCTGACGGCTACTTCCAAGCCGGACAAATTTTGGTGGTACCGCTAGATAGTGACATTCAAGGTTTTTCTGATTTAGCAGGCGAAGTAGTTGCTGCAAAAATCGGTACTGTGGGTCTAACCTTTGCAGAAGAAATGGGCGAACAATACGGCTTTGAGGTCATCGCATTTGAAGATTCACCAACCATGTATTCTGCTGTTTTAATGGGTGAAGCGGCCGCTGCAGTAGAAGATCGACCCGTGATAGAGTTTGCTATTTATGAAAGCGATCTTGCTTTGCAAACGGTTGGGGAGACACTAAATCCTCGTTACTACGGTTTTGCAGTTCGAAAAGGGGAGTTTCCAGAACTAATTGAAATGTTTAACCAAGGTTTAGCGAATCTACGCGAGTCTGGCTACTACAATGAGATTTTAGCAAGATACGGTTTAAATTAAAACTTGGGCAACGACAAAAATTTCCGATTCCATATAGCAATTTTCTTGCTATGTGGAATCATTACTGAAAAGGTATAATACGAATGAATTTTGATTTTGCAAGAGTATTTCAAGAACTAACCCCGCTGTTGTGGGATGGCTTTCAAACAACGGTATACGTTTCTATCATCTCTATTGTGCTAGGCATGATGGTCGGCTTACTTTCCTGTTATTTTCGGACTTGCCGATTTCGCATTTTGCGCTTTTTAGCAGCCTCCTATGTATGGGTGATCCGCGGAACACCAATGATTGTACAAGCTTTCTTTTTCTTCTTTGGGCTCAATCAAGTGACACAGGCTATGCTAGGATTTCAGTTGCTTAGTCGAGATATGGCAGGCATTTTGACGGTTACTTTGAATGCCGGGGCATATTTTACAGAAATTTTCCGAGGCGGCATTGCCGCTGTAGACAAGGGCCAAACAGAGGCCGCTCGCAGCTTAAGCTTGCCGCAGAGTCGAACGATGTTACGGGTGGTTTTACCGCAAGCGTTGCGTATTTCTTTGCCGTCTATGGTAAACCAATGGATTATTTCAATTAAAGATACCGCAATTCTATCAGCCATTGCTGTAGGCGAGTTAATGAACCGAACACAGGTGTACGCTTTTGGAACCTTTGTGTTCTTTGAGTCGTTTATTTTTGTTGCAGTGTGGTACCTAGTGTTGTTATCAGCCTTGATGATTCTTTCAAATCGCTTGGAGGCACGAATGAATTATGACAAAAAAAATTAGAGTTACAAACTTATATAAAAGTTTCGGAGAGTTAGAAGTGCTACGCGATGTGAGTTTAGATGTAGCTGAAGGGGAAGTAGTCTGTGTAATCGGTCCATCTGGTGGTGGGAAATCTACCTTTTTACGTTGTATCAACCGCTTAGAAACTGTAAGTGGTGGTGAAGTGCAAGTGGATGATGACATAATTACCGACCCAAAAACCGACATCAATAAAGTACGTGAGCGTATTGGGATGGTGTTTCAAAGCTTTAACCTATTCCCGCATCTGACGGCAAAGAAAAATATTATGCTAGCACCGGTAGATCGCAAAAAAATGACAAAAGCTGAAGCAGAAGAAAAAGCAATTTCCTTGCTTACCCGTGTAGGCCTATCTGATAAGGCAGACAACTATCCGCACCAGCTATCCGGTGGACAGAAGCAACGGGTGGCAATTGCGCGTGCACTTGCAATGCAACCGGAAATCATGTTGTTTGACGAGCCAACTTCAGCACTTGACCCTGAAATGGTAGGGGAAGTGTTGCAGGTAATGCATGAACTTGCCAAAGAAGGTATGACTATGGTAGTTGTGACCCATGAGATGGGATTTGCCCGCGACGTTGGAGATCGCGTGATTTTGATGGCTGACGGGCAATTGGTCGAAGAAGGTAAGCCGAAAGATTTTTTTGCAAACCCGAAAGAACTACGGACACAAGAGTTTTTGAGTACCGTGCTGTAATATCAATCACCCCCCTGCATTTATAGGGGGGTCTTTAATTTGAGTATATGGAAAAATTGGAAAGGGGGCTACTGCAAAATTCTATTTCGCAATAGCCCGGTGTGAATATCAGTTATTCACGCTTGGGTAAATATGTAACTTTATATGTTAAGGAAACCATAGCACTAGGGGTTAGTCTTACTTAAAATCCTATGGATTTCCATAACAGCAAACTATGCTTCCTTAATCTGGCAAACCTTGCATAACAGTCCACTCAATCACAGCTGTATAACTACCAACTCTTACCATTTCACCAAAGGTTTCTACCATCAAACCATTGTTGGTACTATTCCAAGGTCCTGAAATATTTGTGCTCTCTGGTGGAAGAAGCGTACCTGGTGTATTCGCCGGTGTATGGCTATGAAATACCACAGCCGATTGTGGGGTTAGTATACTACTCATAAATCCACCCACACCATCTGCATGACGGCGCACAAGTCCATTTGGCAACTCGTGACTCATTGCCATATTGTATAAATGAATCGGCTCATCACATTCACAAAATGCTTCACTTTCGCCACATCTACTAATCAATATAGCTTCCACTCTCCACGCATCACGGTTTAATCTGGTATCTGTTACAACGATATCCGTATGTGGAAGACGATTGCCAAAGCGTGCGCCTGCTCCGACATACATTGTTCCAAAATCAATTACATTCGGTCCAGATATGGTTAAGGTCCCTGTATATTCGACCAATCGCATGACGGCTGCTGGAATGATTGCATCATGGAATGGTATCGGATTGATTCCCTGAATATTTCCGTTTACAAAATGTCCATTTAAAGTCAATGGTCTTGTGGTGCTCCCTCCGATCCAACCTGCTGCAATCCCACCTGCTGTACTGGGCAAACCGTTGTTTGGTGCCACTGTAATTGGACTATTTAAAATGTCATATAAATTATGATTAATTCCAAAGGGTGTTTCCGGACGCTGGGTATACGGATTCACGCCGCCCATACCACGTTCATCACTTGCATGAACTCTCACTTCTTGTCCATGAGCCAAGGTAACACCTGCTAATGAGAATGTAAAAGCACCTGTAATACCATCTGCTTGTACGGTACGCACAACGTTTGGCACATCCATAACCCAAGCGTTATTCACCGATACCCGAATGATTGAAAAAGGCTCCGCTGTACCCGTGATGTTTTCTGTACCTGGTGCAATGGTGCTAAGGGCCGGTGCCAATGTAACCTGTGCTGGTGGCATTACATCTCTGGTGCGTTCTATGTTGCTTAAAATATCTTCTGTCCTAGATGGACGTCCTCGCCCATCATTGGCCAACGTTCTACCACCAGACCAACGTCTTGCGCCAATTACTCCTGCCGTATATCCCTCACCCAATAAAGCAGGCGCATTATCCTGTTCAAAGACAACTTGGAACAATCCCTCTTGTATTGGGTCTACGCCAAACATGGCACGTTCATCTGTCGCACCCTCTCCCGTATGAACCACATTGCCATCAACATCTTCAAATTCCACTTCTACATACACTTCGCCAGGCCAAGCATCTCTCATAGACAAATTGACACCGCCTACAACATCAGGGCGACCTTCTCCCACTGATACATGTCCATAGACCCGTCCATCTGCATTGGTAGGAATACGCAACCAATTGATCACAGCTGTTGCATTATTTGCACTCAAGCGCCCAAAATCGGGAGTCATAGCTCCAAACTCTGTTTGGAAATCTGCGTCTGTTGCCGAAACAACTGTATTAAAGTTTGTACCTGTTACATTAAAATCAAAATTTGTCCAAGCATAAATGGGTTCCCCCTCAAAGGTATCTGGATCCATTGCCCAAATCGCTAAGTCTGTATTATTTCCTTCAAATAACGAAGGGTTACCTGCTGTATGTATGGATGAAAATACGCGTCCGCCACCATTGTTACGGAAATCAAAATACAAAGGCTCATCAATACTAAAATGAAGTCTTGCACCTCTAAAAATCGATTGACCCACTGGCCTAGAACCTGTTGCAGTAAAAACGGTTTCTGGGCCTGCTTCTACACGAACAATACCTGTCGTATCATGTCCGCCCAAAGCGATACTAGAGTAAGAAAAAATATCTACTTGACTATAACGATCTTCCAATACAAAAGTATCTGTGCCACCAGCCTGTTCTGCGCGAGATGTAAAGAATATGCCGCCTCCCATCGGACCCATGGCATTGCCCCATTGATTCACTGCCGTATTGTCATTGCCGTTTGCTATATAATTACGAACGCTCAAATTTCCGCCATTTCGGATACGTACATTGTTTGCCTCACCACTAAAACGAAGACCTTGACTTCGATTCTTTCCTCTGGATGCCGTGATATACACAGTTCCACCATCAATATCAAATGTTGCCCGTCGAGCTGCCAGAAAACGCAACGTTGACTGTCCGCCACCTGCGGCTCCACCTGCCCAACCAGGAACACCCAAACCATAACCATGAGAAATAATACGCATCAATCCATTTTCTCCGACCACAAAATTAAAATCATCACCAAGAAGATGCATTGCCGTATCTCGCGCACCGTATACGCGCAGTGCAGCACCATCATTCACCGAAATGCTAGAATTGTCTCCTGCTACATGCATACCACCACTGCCTTGGTCAATTGCCGCCCCATGGGCAAATATATTTAATTCTGTACCAACCCCTGACAAAGCGATAGAATATGTTTGGGTTAAATTCATATCTGCTCGTACCTTATTGCTTCTCAAGTCAACACGAGGTGACAACAATAATGCAAATCCACGTTGATGATTGTTGGTCAAATTCATAACGGCACCTGTTTGCATCACCAATGTATGAGAGGAACGAGACACAAAAGCACTCTTGTGAGCCTCGATGTCAACTTGTGCCCCCGGGCGCAAAATTGTATTACCAATCAATCCATTGATTCCATCAGAGCGGACGCCACTAATTTCCGTCGCCCACGCTGCTACATTCCCAGTACCACCAGCTGGTGTCCCAGCTCGTGTTCCTACATTTCGTATATTTAAAATGGCTCGCTCACCAATATCAATAGTTCCACTTCCAGCAATCCGAATGGCGGCTCCAGAGCCACCGCCCGATGTAGTATATAAACTAGAATCCTGTTCCATTCTAAAATCTCTAATAAAAATATGATGGCGATTGTCGGTTGTACCATCACCGTGCATACCCAAACGGTTTCCTGTCCCCCTGACCACAACTGTCCCAGCTTGTGCATCCACCAACCCCCCCCGGTTTGTTTCTGCATTGGCTCCTGTATTGGTGGTACTTCCACCACGCCAAGTCATAGGACGATCCCAACCATAGGTCATTCTAGTCTGACGCTGTGTTGTTCCCTCTACTACAATTCCTGTTCCTGTTTGTACATCACCATCTAACACAACGGTCCAATTGGCATTTCCTGTTCCCGCTGTAAAAGCATAACCCAAGGCTGCTCCCGTTCGTGTAATTGTAACATTTTCTAAAATCAATGTTGTCGGTCCTGAAACCGTACCCAAACTAGCAATATTATTTGCATTGGTCACCGTAATGGTATAACCATTTCCATTAATGCGAATATTACGACTCAAAGCCGGCACGGAATTGGCTCCTGTTGTAAAAGCAACACTAATATTGCCGCCCAAATTAATGGTTCCATAAGTTCCTAACAAAGCTGTTCGAAATGCTGCTGCTGTGGTAATTGGAGCCGATTCTGTCAAGGGAGAAATGGAAGTAAGAACAGATTCAACATCCACTTTATTTTCTGCCTGATTTTCAAATTCCAGCTCTAAATCATTCGCCATAAGGTTACCACTTGCAACTACTTGGATTCCTCCTATTATAATTAGAAATGTTAACACCAACCCAAATACCCTTTTGGGAATCGCCCTACCCATCTTCTGTAAATTTCTTTTCTTTCTCCTTTTACCCATAACACTTTCCTTTCCGTTCTAACTCTCTTACTCATAACATATTTTTACAGTTTATCAGTATAAGGAAAAAATCCGTAAAAACAAGGGCATTGTACGAAACGTCAAAAAAACAGTACGCAACGTAAAGAAAGCCCTTACCTCCCACCAATGATATATGTTATAATTAGAAAAGTGCTCAATACAAAAGGATATGTGAAAACAGAAAATATACAAGGAAATCTTATGAATCAGGAACATCCCCCCATTCAAAACAAAATATTAATCTTACTGCTGATTCTCCTTGTTCTGATAGGAGGAAGCCAGCTTATTGTGAGCGGTCGTTTGGCTATGCCTGTTTCGAATTTAGAAATTGAAACCACAGCAGAAACAGAAACTACTGCAAGTAGCGCTGCACAACTTCGGGCGGCAATTGAAAGCCCAAATCAGTATTCCCTCATTCACATCAAAAATGATTTTTCTGTTGCTTTTACAGCAGGATCCTTCTCCGTTCCCAGTTTAAATCGTAGCCTTCGCATTAATGGGAATGGACACACCATTACAATCATCAATGGAAATAGCATCGCTACCTTAGGCGACATTTCCGGACCCGAAACCTTGATTTTAAATAACATTCGCTTTATACGAACATCTACCACTTTGGCTTACGCATTTGCAGCTGATCCTACCAATGCCAATTGGACCGTTGTATTAGATGGTAATGTACAAACAGGAACAGGATATGTTATAGAGAACATCGAAGCCCAGCGCCATACCAGAATGACCTATGGCTGGGATCGTCCTATGACTTGGCGTGATGGAAGTACCACGCATACATGGTGCAATGGAGAAACAAATCGGGGCGGGTTGATAGATGCACAAGCTGGAACAGTTGTAATTAGAGGTAGGGGAAATCGCTTAGGTATGCATGGTAATGGCGCAACAGACAAGCGCCATCACATATGGACTAAAAATTTCAAAATGGAAAAGGACTCTAGTTTATATACCACATCCGGTGGCGGCTCCGGAGCAGCTATTTTGATTACTGAAAACGGAATCATTGACATTGGCGAAAGGGCCATTTTAAATATACGAAATGTAGGAACACGGACTGTAACTGTTGCTACTGGTAAGACTTCTGTTATAGATGGGATTTCATCTGATGGAATCAATGGATTGATTTATAGTACAACCTTACATTCAGGAGCACAAGTTGATATTGAAGCACAGAACAATGCCTTTGTATCTCGTTCCTCTCATACATTGGTGATGGAAACTGGATCGGTTATGAATTTAACCAACAATCACAGTCGAGGATTTGCCCTTTTGCTATCACCCCGTATTGATTTGGTGATGAACAAAATACGGGAATATATGGATTTAAGCCAAACATATTCGATTCATTTGTCAGGGGTCGGTACAGAACTAAATATATTTGCCCATGGAGCGGCAATCGATCAAGCCAGTGGCGGTATGCATATAGCAGGAGACAATTCTAGTATTTTGATAGACAATGGTGCCGCGCTGCGTGTATACGGCGCACGAGATACGGCCATGCAGCTGCGTGGTGACAATTTTGATTTTACAGTCAGGGAAAATGGATTGGTGCGTGTTATTTCTCATGGCCATGGTTTGGGTGTTCCCGGTTGGGCAGGTGGAGTCGCAGGTAGCGGGCAGTCAACGCTACGTTTTCTAGCAGCTCGACGAGCAACCTTTGAAATAGACGGAGGCTCTGTGTATATCACAGCATCCAGAGAAAAAAATCGGGGGCAAGCTCTTCGTTTTAGTGGTGAATCTAATGGTGTGTATGTTCGAAATGGCGGAAGTTTGAGCGTTCGTAATTATATAGCAAACGGCAATGACAATACAGCAGTGAATCAATGGGGCAATGCCATGGGCCCAATGGGAGGTGGCATATTTTTTACATCTCGCGCAGAACATGCTGGTGGCACAGATACTTTTGTATTGGAAGATCGTTATAGTCAAGTAGATATTTTTTCTTACTCTAGCATCGCTTTGGGTGGACATGATACGGCAGGTATTGTTCGTGTAGAAGCAAACCCAGAAACCGTTTTTACTGCAACAGGTTCTAGGCCGGTGGGGCAATCGATTTTTCGAGGTGCAAGGCTTCATTTTAGTATTGATGAGCCTCTGTATTTTGATTTCCGTAACAATGGTGGCGGACGCGTATTTTCATCTATACATACAGCAGGCAACCCTTCGTTATTTGAAGGGAATAATACAGACTTAGCGATTTGGGCAATGGATCCGGATACCTTTGAGGGGGAACCTATTTATGCTTGGACAAATTTTGATTTTAATGTAACGGGCACAAATTTTAATACAGTTGTTTCGGCAACAGACGCAGATTTCCAAACAGAATTTGGAGCTATGACTCCCGATTTTGGACGTTTGAGTGCAAATAATGATCCCGCAAATCTGCAAAACAATATAGAAAATACCCCGTAGAAAGGAGCGCAATCATGAACCAAGCTTTAAGCTATCCCCTTACATTTTACATCTATTATTGGATTCAATTTGCATTGCCTCTTTTCATTGTTGCAAACATATTAATGCGAACTTATAAGCCACGCTTAAAAGAAAGCCTCTACATCATGTTCGTTACCCTATTTATCACTACCCTTCGTACTGTGCCTGCTTTTTTTGGTATTTTTTCCACAATACCAATACCCACCGTGGACTTTTCTTATGATAACCTCTCTTATATATTGCATAGGGTACTCATCATTTTATTTTTATTCTTCTACATTTATAAACTAAAAGGCTATCCTGTAAAAAAAGCAATTATTTTAACCATTTTTACAGACTTATTTGTATTTACTTCCTATTTTTTAGGGCTTTTACTTCGCTTATTGCTAAACATTCCTGCGACATATTTTAACCCCTTGCAGCCTTTACTTGATTTTCTCCATGCTTTCCAAACCCTTGTGCTTTCTGCCTTGTTTGCGTTATTATTCGTCAAAGGCTTTGGAAACTTACGAAAACTGCTCCAGACAGATCAGCATTTACAAACGGTTCTTATGATTGGCTCTATCATAACCTGGCTTAGCTTTCAAATTATGTCCACCCTGTCCTTTATGCTAGAGGACGGCTACATCAATACATGGTCACGCGCCCTCCTTATGGGCTACACAATTGTTTCGCTCACCGTCTTTTTTCTTTATATAAAATATTTGAAAGCAAAATACAATACACAAGAAAAAGAGTCTGAACTAAAAAATTTATTATTTTATGTCAACGAAATCGAACAACAGCAAACCACCATCCGAAAGTTCAAACACGATTATCAAAACATCCTACTTTCCATCGAAAGCTTTTTTGATAGCGACGACTACAGTGGACTCCAAGAATATTATTACAATAAAATAAAAACCAGCTCACAAACCCTGACACAACAAAGTTTTTCTTTAAACCATTTGAGTAAAATACATGTGAAAGAAATAAAAAGCATTCTAGCCGCAAAATTAATACAAGCACAAACAATGGGCATTGATACCAATTTTGAAGCCAACGAAGACATTGATTCTATTTTTACAAACTCCATTATTTTGGTACGCATATTGGGCATTATATTAGACAATGCCATTGAAGAATTAGATGCGTTAGGTAAAGGGAAACTGCAAGTCGCCTGTTTCAAACAAAATGTATCCGTCACTTTTGTCGTGAGAAATACATGCCGAGACCATATTCCACCCCTTCATGAACTCAATCAACTAGGTTTTTCTTCCAAAGGAGAGGGACGTGGCTTAGGCCTCACTAATTTAGCAGACCTTGTCCATTCACAGCCAAACTTAACGTTACAGACTAGCTTGTCCAAAGGATATTTTATTCAAAAATTGTATATAGGGGAACTATAATGTTAGATATATTGATATGTGAAGATGATCCAAGACAGCGAGAACAAATTCAAGCCACAATTACACATTATTTGAAAAAACATCACCTAGATATGTCTTTGGTCTTATCCACTGGCTGTCCCACAGATGTTTTAGACCATTTAAAAAGATATCCAGATACAAATGGATTCTATTTTTTAGATGTTGATTTGCAACATGAAATAAATGGTATTGATCTCGCCACTCGCATCAAAGAACAAGATAGCCATGCAAAAATCGTCTTTATCACCACCCATGACGAACTTTCTCATTTGGTTTTTAAATACAAAATAGAAGCCATGGACTATATCATCAAGGGAAATAAAGAACTCAAAACAAGAGTCGGCGAATGCCTAGAGGTAGCTCATACACGCTACATAAACCAAATGACCACTTTAGATGAATGTTATTCTTTTGAATCTGCAGGTCAAGTATGGAACATTCCTTATTCTGAAATACTTTTTTTTGAAACAGATTTATCCACACGCCATCGCATCATCCTGCATATGAAAGAAAGCCAAATCGCTTTTCGCGGTTTTATCAAACAAATTGCCAAGGTGAACCCTTCTTTTTTTCAATGTCACAAATCCGTTGTTGTAAACACAGAAAATATTAAGCAGGTTCACAAAGCTTCACGAACAATCGAAATGATAAACGGAGAAATTGTTTCCGTTTCGAGTCGCAAAATCGCTATACTAATTGCGCGCATAAAGCCTTAATTTTGTTGGTTTGAGAAAATCGGATAAATCCGATTTTTTCATTTTTTAAACAATTTTATTTCCCGATTTCCCTTTCTAATTTTTAATAAGGTACAAAGTAGGCAAGCCCACTTTGTACCTTAAAATAATATAAACGAGAGCAAAGCCATAATCGCAATGCTCTCGCAAGATAATAATTTTAAAATAGTACTCCCATGCCGTTCATAGTCCATGGGTAAAATATAATAGTAGATGGGGTCATACTCATCTAATAAAAATATACCAAACAATATTATTTTTGTCAACATTCCTTTTTACGCTCCAAATTCTAAGGCGAATAGCCCCTATGGGCGCAACCAGTTACTTTCTGGTTTAGCTATTAATCTTGCATTATTATAAGCCATCTCCAAAGTAAGACATGTTCTACCCAAATATTTTGTCTCATCCTCATTTTTAACACATGCAAGTGCTAGATCTGGAATTCCTGCGTTTTGCAGACAAAGAGGAACCAATAGCTGTATTCTCCTATTATAATACTGGGGAACAGCAACTTTATAGTTCGCCTCTAACATTCGTGTCGCAATCTTTATAGCTCCATCGAAAAGCTGCACTCTCATGCTACTAGTACGAACAATTGCAGGCATACGTTCTATATTTTCCAAATCACCAAAAATATGATCGTATTGCGGAATAATATCAAGTCTTGTATCAAATATTAAATCTGAATTATCATTAAAATAATTTGCTCTCTCAGGCAATGGATTTATCCCAAAAGAACTCAATTGATATTCATTAATAAAATTTTCAAGATACCATTTTTGTTGATCTTCAACCCTATTTTTAACAAAGTATGCGTATATAGGTTGGAAATATATATCAAATAGCCCAGTATTAAACACAGCTTTTTCTTCATCAGTATAGATTTTATTTTCCTCTTCTAATCTTCGATATGTATGCTCTAAATATTTTTTTAAAATCCTATTATCATTGGCCTCATTAAAACTCCATTTTTCTGGGGATAAAATAGATAACCCAACTAATTTCGAATTATAGTTACCACAATATGCAAAATCAAATAAACCCATAAAAGCCTCCTTTGCAAAAAATTTACAGTTGTGATAACGATTATATCATAATTTAAATGAAACTGCATGATACTATTTCTTATCAATATTAACAATTAAAAAAATGTGCTAAATATTATTTTGTATTACTAAAAAATATTTTGACATTTCTATCTTTTTTTGGTATTATAGCATTAAGAAAATAACGAAACTGTAAAACATTTGTTAATTATTCACGATAAAACAGATCTAAATAACACAAATAGGAGAAATCAAAATGACAGTTCATTATGTAGGCGTTCTTATCGGTTTAGCACTTAGCATCATCCTAATATCACGAAAACTCAGCCCCGTTATTTCATTATTTCTAGGTGCCGTTGTCGGTGCTTTAATTGGTGGTATTAATTTGGCACAAGCACTACAGTACATTATTTCCGGATCCGGCAGCGTTATGAGTGTAAATGTACGAGTCATCGCCGGTGGTGTTTTAGCGGGTGTACTCATTGAATCCGGGGCTGCGGAAACCATATCCCGAACCATTGTAAAGCGCCTTGGAGAAAAGCACGCTCTCATGGCATTGGCTCTTGCAGGGATGATTATCACTGTATCCGGTATTTTTATAACCGTTAGTATTGTTATGTTGGCACCCATCGCATTATCGGTTGCCAAACAGGCAAATATCTCCAAAGGTGCTGTGCTTATGGCAGTAAGTGGTGGTACCAAAGCCGGAAATATTGCTTCGCCCAACCCCAATACCGTAGCCATTGCCGAAGCCTTTGGATTACCGACCAATGAAGTGATGATTGGTGGCATTGTCCCCATGATTTTTGGTGTCATCGTATCCATTCTTTTAGCCGGTCTCATCAAACGCAAAGGCACTATGGTACAAGCCGAAGATATCTCAGAATCCTCGAAAGAAAACAAGCAACTACCTTCCTTTTTAAAATCCATCACCGCTCCCATTGTAGCCATTGTTTTATTAATGATTGGTCCTTTTGCAAATTTAATTGGAATTGGCTTTTTACAAGATTTTGAACTGGACGTGTTTTTTATCCTTCCGATTGCTGCCGTTGTTGGAGCATTGGTTATGGGAAAAGGAAAACACATCCTACAATATGCCAATGCCGGTGTAACCCGTATGATTCCTATCGTTATGATTTTGATTGGAGCCGGCGCACTGGGTGGCATCATCATTAACTCCAATTTACCATTCCAAATTCAAAACCTTTTAGATAATGCCGGTATCTCAGGACTTTATCTCGCACCACTATCCGGCTCTTTGATGGCAGCAGCGGCCGCTTCTACATCTACAGGCGCAATTTTGGCAACCAGCTCTTTCGCAGAATCAATTCTTATTTATGGTATTGCTCCATTAACTGCCGCTGTAACCATGCACGCAGGTACGCTATTTATTGATGTTATGCCCCATGGAAATATCTTTCTTTCCAGCAAAGAAGCTTACAAACTAGATCTAAATGAGCGGCTCAAAATTATGCCTTTTGAGATTCTTGTAGGTGCTACGCTAGTCATTGTAGCAGTCGTCATGTTTGGTTTTATTTTCACTTAAATAACAATACATATGCAGTGTGACCACTCGCCAAGCGAGTGGTCACAACTTTATCTCTAATCACTTCCATTTCTAGTTCCCAACCATTGTTGCAAAATCTAAATCCGGATCTGCATAATCATCTACATTATAAAGATCAATAATCACGGTTCCGGCATCAATAAAATCCGGAACGTCTTCTCCATTCATCAAAGCAATGGCTGCATCCACTGCCATATGGCTCAACAATACAGGGTCATTGGATGCGGTCACCTGATAATCACCTATTTGAATCGCCAATACAGCTTCCATCAATCCATCGATTCCTGTCACTAAAACATTCTCGATATTTTGCTCTCTTACTACTTGAGCCGCACCCAATGCCATATCATCATTATGGGCAAAAATTGCAACGACATCCACACCATGCGCCTGAATCAAATCCTGTGTTGCAGGAATCGCTCTTGAACGGTCAAAATCACTAAATGCTGATTGTACAATGGTAAGACCCGGTACACTTTCCATCGCAGCATTGAATCCATCCCGCCTTGCCATCATTGTTGTAGAACCGGCTGCACCTTGGATTTCTAATACTGTACCTGTCGCATCTATTCCACCAAGCAACTCAATCAAACGATTTCCGACCAAATAGCCCATATTATAGTTGTCACGGCCTACCCAAACATCTGCACCGGAAGCCACATTCATATCAATTGTAATAATCGGTACACCGGCATCATTGGCTGCTCGAATGCCGGCAGACGGACCCTCCTCATTCACAGGGTTAATAATCAAAACATCTATGCCTCTTTGCAACAAATCTTGAATATCCCTGTTTTGTTTTTCAACATCATTATTTGCGTTGATTGCAACTACCTCAATCCCTTTTTCGGCGGCATAATCTTCAATAATAAAAGTCATGTTCGCAAAAAAAGGGGTATCCGCAGAACGATTTGAAAAACCGATTGTAAACGTATCACCGCCTGCTTCTGTCATTGCACCGCCATTTACCTCCGCGTCAGTTGCAGGTTCATTGCCATTTCCACCACATGCTGCCAATGTCAATGCCATAACAGCAGTTGCCAATAGTGCCAAACATTTCTTTTTCATAATTTTCTCCTTTTCTTGTTTGTTATATCAATACGGCCAATCCGTATTATATACTTCATCCTACTTTGCCTTACTTTTGGAAACATATTTATTCAATAACAACGCAAATATAATAATCAATCCCTTGGCAATTCTTTGGTAAAAAGAAGGCAAACCCACCAAATTCATGATATTGGTCAAAATCTGTAATAACAATACGCCACCAAAGGTGCCAAATGCACTACCAATTCCACCACTTAAACTGGCTCCGCCAATAACGCTGGCAGCAATGGCATCCAGCTCTGCACCCGTTCCGGCTGTTGGTTGTCCCGTGGACATCCAAGATGCTGTTAAAATCCCTGCAAAACCTGCCAATAACGCTGTAATAATATAAGTAGCTACATAGTTTATCCTAGTTTTAATACCAGAAAGTGTTGCCGCTTCTTTGTTGCCGCCAATGGCATAAAGAGAACGACCAAACACGGTATATTTTAAAATTAAAGCAACCAAAACTGTCAAAAGAATCCAAAAAATTGCACTCACCGCCAAGCGTCCGCCAATGAAACCACCACCAATAAAATTGAAACGCTCACCAAGACCAAAAACAGGATTTCCATTTGTAGTCAAAAGGGCCGCTCCACGGGCAATCTCCATCATTGCCAAAGATGCAATAAAGTCCGGCAATTTAAAGTAAGATGTAAGGATACCCGTCATCAGACCCATAACGAAACTCACCAATAAAGCCGCAATTATGCCAATGATAATGCCGCCATAACTACCATCAAAATGCAATACAATCATAGAAGCGACCATGCCGGAAAATGCCAATACAGAACCAACCGACAAATCAATACCACCGATGATAATCACCAAGGTCATACCCAAGGCTACAATACCCGGGATAGATGCCTGCTGCAACAGATTAAAGAAATTGCTCACCGTCAAAAAATTAGGAGACAAAATAGAAGCAATCACAATAAAAACCAACAGCAAAATCAACAAATTATATTTTTTTAAAATCATATTCATGCTTGGTTTCATTGGGCTACCCTCCCTGCAACTGATGCATATAGTATTTGTTCCTGACTAAAATTCACTTTATTGGATGACATAATCTGTGCTCCATCATACATAACATGAATGTTGTCACAAATCCGAAGCAATTCCGTTAATTCAGAAGATACAATCAAAACACTTTTTCCTTGCTCCACCATTTCCCGAATCAGCTCATAAATCTCCTCTTTTGCCATAACGTCAATCCCTTGGGTTGGTTCATCCAACAGTAAAATATCACAATCCTGCATCAACCACTTGGACAAAATAACCTTTTGCTGATTGCCACCGGATAGATTATTGGTGATTGTTTTTACAGATGGTGTTTTCACCTTTAACCGTTCTTTATAATCCATACATTCCATATCAATCTTTTTATAATTAATCCTACCTTTTTGTCGAAACTTCCGCAAAGAAACCATGGACATATTTTCCCAAACCGGCAACATCAAAACCAAACCTTGCATTTTTCTGTTTTCCGGTGCCAAACCAATTTTATTGCGAATGGCCTCTTCCGGGCTTTTGAAGTTTACTTTTTTATTGTAAATCCGCATTTCTCCGCCGGTAATCTGCGCCAAACCAAAGATAGATTGTAATACTTCTGTCCGTCCGGCTCCTACCAAGCCATAAAGTCCCAAAACTTCACCTTTATGAAGAGTTAAATTGATATTGGAAACCCGATAATTGCTCATATTTTTCAGCTCCAATACCGGATCGGTGGAAACTTCATGTACCTCTGCTTCCTCTTTTTGAATCTGAGAAATCTCAATACCTGTCATATACTCCACCAATTGGTCCTCGTCAATCTCATCCGTTCCTTTACAGGTTACAAACTTACCATCCCGTAATACCGTAATACAATCACCTACAATAAAAAGCTCTTCCAAATGATGAGATATATAAATAACCGTGACCCCTTTTTCTTTCATATCCCGAATCACCCGAACCAGAATTTCGAATTCTGACTTAGAAAGAGTCGAAGAGGGCTCATCCATAACAATCAGTTTTGCATTACATGCAAGGGCTTTCATAATCTCCGTCAGTTGTCTTTGCCCTATATTCAGTTCAGATACTTTTGATTTGGCGTCTATTTTGATATTTAAACCATCTAACAAGTCTTGGGTATTTTGATACAATCGTTTCCAATCTACATTCCCCATCCTAGTACGAGGATATGTATTCATATAGACATTCTCTGCTACGGTCAACTCTGTAAATAACGAAAGCTCTTGATATACCATGGCAATTCCGTCTTTTCTTCTTTGGGTGGTTTTATTGGATTTCAAAATTTTACCATCAAAGAAAATTTCACCCGTATCTTCTGTGTACGCCGCAGATAAAATTTTCATCAAAGTTGACTTACCTGCCCCGTTTGCGCCGATTAAGCAATGTACCTCTCCGCGCTTTACTGCAAAATCAACCTGATCTAATGCTTTTACACCCGGAAATGCCTTATCTATCTTACGCATTTCTAAAATGTTTTCATTTTGCATACCTTATAACCTCCACACAATCTTCATAAGTTTCGATAAGTTGTTTTACATAAGTCTAATCAATCATGCATCTAAAATCAATACCAATAATCACCAATTTAATCTTCTGTTTTTTGTGAACTATTTATATATTCACTATGACTTTATTCTATTTTTATCAAATATTACTATAATTTTCTCAATTTTATTGTTATAATTTTATTGGATATGCATAATTTTTAACTTCATCTTTGTTACGTAATTAACATAGCATAACTAATTTTTATAAACTTTCTTTGATTTCTTATTTTTTATCTTTACAATATCATTAAAATATAGGCACTTATACAAGTAGACCAAATTCGTGACATCGTTTTTATTCACTATTAACAATTGACTTATTTCACAAGAAAAAATATACTTATGTAAACTAAATTTACGCAAGTCAAAAAAAGAAAGGAAAACAAGACTATGAATAATCTACCAAAAAAAATGAAGGCAATTGTAGCTTATGCACCCGGAGACTATCGTTTTGAAGAAATCGAAACCCCTCGTGCCGGCGAAGGAGAAATGATATTGAAAGTAGAAGCCTGTGGTGTATGTGCCGGTGATACCAAGGCTTTTGCCGGTGCTGAAAGCTTCTGGGGCAGCAGCACACAACCCGCCTATATCAAAGCGCCTATGGTACCCGGACATGAATTTGTAGGTACCGTTGTAGAAATGGGTCCCAATGTAAAAGGCAATTGGAAGATTGGCGATCGTATCTGTCCGGAACAAATCGTCCCTTGCGAAGTATGTCTCTTTTGTACAACAGGACGTCACTGGATGTGTGAAAAACATGATTTATTTGGTTTCCAGCACAATGTAAATGGTGGAATGGCTGAATACGTTCGCTTAACCAAAGAAGCGCTCCCTTATCTTGTACCGGCTGATATGCCCATTGAGCAGGCTGTTCTCATTGAACCTTATGCTTGTTCCTGGCATTGTGTCAGAAGAGCACAAGTCACCACTTCAGATGTCGTTGTTTTGTCCGGCTCCGGAACATTGGGACTCGGTATGGTCGGCGCATTACGTCAAGCTAATCCCAAAAACCTAATTGTACTTGATATCAATGATGAGCGTTTGGCAAAAGCCAAAGCATTCGGTGCTGATATTGTGATGAATCCGGCCAAAGAAGACGTTGTTGCCCGCATCAAGGAAATGACCGGCGGTTATGGTTGTGATATCTATATTGAAGCTTCCGGGCATCCCTCTAGTGTAAACCAAGGCCTAGCAGCCATTCGCAAAATGGGGCGTTTTGTTGAATTTTCTGTATTCGCTGAAGATGTTATATGTGACTGGTCTATTATTTCAGATCGAAAAGAATTGGATTTGTTGGGTGCTCATTTAAGCCCATTCTGCTATAATGATGTTATTGAATGGATTGGCAATCAAAAGTTACCAACAACCGACGTTGTAACCCACAAATTTACTTTTGCAGAGTGGGAAAGAGCTTTTGAAATCGCTAAAACCGGTGAAGACGGAGCCCTAAAAGTAATCTTGACACCATAAATGGATTCATTCACGAAACTTTAAAATTTATTAGGAGGAAAATCATATGCAACGAATACTCAACAACCCTGACCATATCGTAGATGAAATGTTAGAGGGCTTTGCGAAAACCCACAAGGATATTATTGTCAAAAGTGACATTCCCAGAGTGGTAAAATCTACCCATATAAAAACAAATAAAGTTGGTATTGTAACCGGTGGTGGTTCCGGCCATGAACCTGCTTTCCTTGGTTATGTCGGCAAAAACATGGTAGATGCCGTTGCCGTTGGCGAGATTTTTTCATCACCAACAGCCGCCGCTTTCTTAGGTGCTTACAAAGAAGCCGATCAAGGAAAGGGTGTCGCTTGCTTGTATGGAAATTATTCCGGCGACAATATGAATGTGAAAATGGCTTCCAAAATGGCAAAAAAAGAAGGTATTGTTGTAAAAACGGTGGTCGCAAATGATGATGTTGCCTCTGCACCAAAGGAAGAACCAGAAAAACGCCGTGGTGTTGCCGGCGAAATCCTAATGTGGAAAATTGGCGGAGCCAAAGCTGCATTAGGTGGTGACTTAGACGAAGTAATCGCAGCTGCTCAAAAAGCCATAGATTACACACGCTCCATCGGCATTGGTCTCAGCCCTTGTACACTACCGGCTGTTGGCAAACCAAACTTTGAAATCAAAAACGGAACCATGGAAATCGGCATTGGCCATCACGGCGAACCGGGCATTGAAGTTTCCGGTTTGGTTTCTGCCAAAGAAATGGCCGCTAAAATGGTAGAATCGGTTGTACCTGACAAACCTTTTAAAGCCGATGATGAGGTTGTTGTTTTGGTTTCCGGTCTAGGTGCCACACCTATCATAGAACTTTATGTATTGTATGATGAAATCGACAAATTATTGGCGCACAAAGGCATCCGTGTTTATCGCTCTTATGTCGGTGATTACTTCACTTCTTTAGAAATGATGGGTGCGACTTTTTCTATGATGTTGTTGGATGATGAATTAAAAGAACTCATTGACCTCCCTGTTAATACAGTAGGGATGAAACAATTTTAAATACAAAGGAGATAACGCATTGATGAATACGTTTCAAAATAAAGACGGAAAAAATATATTACTTAAAATGGTAACTGCCATCCAAGAAAACAAAGCCTATTTAGGTGAAATAGATGGATTAATCGGTGATGGCGACCATGGCATGAATATGAACAAAGGTTTCACGCTTTTTAAAGAACGCTTTGCGAATCAAGCGTTCTCTTTTACAAAAGGTATGGAGGAATTGGGAACCATTCTTTTTTCAGAAATTGGTGGCTCTATGGGACCAATCTATGGTACAGTATTAATGGATACCGCAGAAGCCGGCGAAAACTTACAGGATATCTCCCTAACTAATTTTCATCATATGCTAACAGCCGGATTAAACGGACTACAGGAAATTGTAGAAGCTAAAGTTGGCGATAAAACCCTGATTGATACACTCAGTCCTGCTGTTGATGCCTTAAAGGATTCCATTGATAAAAACTTAAATTTTGCTGATGCTCTAACGAACATGAAAACCGCTGCTGAACTCGGCAGAGATTCCACTAAAGATTTGGTCGCAAAATTTGGACGCTCCGCCCGTTTAGGAGAACGTTCCAGAGGTGTTTTAGATGCTGGTTCCGTATCCTGCTGTCTTATTCTAAATGCCATGGCAGATGGTATTTTAGAACTTCTATAGATTTTTAAACAAAAAGGGGAAAGAGCCGAATGAATATGTTATCAAGTAATGGGGGTGTTGCTTCCACCATTATCAAAGAAGAAAATAGAAGAAATGTATTAAAATGCATTTATAACCTACGGCGTTGCACCCAACCCCTTGTAAGCCAAAATTTGGAATTGAGTCGACCGACTGTAACCCAATTATTAAATGATTTAACCAAAGAGGGACATGTCCTAAAACAAGGACATGCCGAATCTACCGGTGGTCGCAAAGCCAATATGTATCTATTTAACAGCAGCAAAAAAGTCGCCATTGGCCTGGAACTTTTGGCCGATCGTTATGAGCTGATTGCAATTGATTTATATGGAGATATGTTAAAATATGAGAAAAAAAACAAAACTTTTTCTCATACCGACACATACTATGATACGGTTTCTGACTCTGTCAATCGTTTCATCCATGGCTTGGAACTTGCTCCTGAAACGATTCTTGGTGTTGGCATCGCCTTACAGGCATTGATTTCATCAGATGGAAAATCTGTGGTATATGGAAAGATTTTAGGTTGCACCGGTTTGGAAATCACTGCATTTACGGAACGGATTCCCTATCGTTGCATTTTTAATCACGATGCTGAATCTTTGGCAAACATTGAATTATGGAAAGATCCTACTGTTCACAATGCTATCTTTTTTAATGTGCGCGACAATTTAAGCGGAGCCGTCATCATTGATGGTGACTTCATCCGAGGGGGCGAACTAAAAAGTGGTGTATTTGAACATATGACCATGATTCCGGATGGTTTATCTTGCTATTGCGGAAAAAAGGGCTGCGTCAATACCTATTGTTCTTTATCGGCCTTATTAAAACAAGACGAAGATATTGACTTATTCTTTCAAGAACTGCGTGCCGGAAAAGAATCCTACAAAAAACGCTGGGAAAAATACCTCCGGCACTTAGCCATGATCATTGACAATCTGCATATGTTTATTTCCAGCGATGTCATCTTAGGTGGGACTTTATCTAAATATTTGATTGAAGAAGATACAGAAAAAATCAAAAATATGATCAATAAACGCTCTGCATTCCCCAGTCATGAAAGATACATAAAAATAAGCTGCGGCGCAGCATACCCTCTCTGCCACGGCGCAGCCATACCTTTGCTCAACGAATATTTAAAAAAGATTATGCGATGATAAAACAAAGGGGAAATTGCAAAATAGATGTGAATCCATCTACGATGTAACGACCCCTTTTGTTCTTAACGAAAATACGCCACGCCTGATTCAAATATCTTCAAATCCTGTGCACCATGAATATTAATTGCCAATGTCTCACCTTTTCGCTCAGAATGTGCCATCTTCCCAAAAACACGTCCATCCGGACTTGTAATCCCCTCAATCGCCCCATAAGAACCATTTACATTCCAATCCTCACCCAATCTTACAATACCATCTAAATCACAATATTGGGTCGCAACTTGCCCTCTACCAAACAGTTTATCCAACCATTCCTTGGGTGCTACAAAACGACCTTCCCCATGGGAAACCGGATTGACATAAACACCACCCAAATCCGCACCTTGCAACCAAGGGCTTTTATGAGACACTACCTTGGTATAAACCATCTTAGAAATATGACGACCCATGGTATTGTAGGTCAACGTTGGTGCATGTTCTGTCTGTCTAACAATCTCACCATAAGGCAACAATCCCAATTTCATCAAAGCTTGAAATCCATTGCAAATGCCCAAAATCAAACCATCCCGCCGGTTTAATAGTTTTTCCACCGCTTCTTTTAGATATTCATTTTGAAAAGCCGTTGCAAAAAATTTAGCGGAACCATCCGGCTCATCCCCTGCGCTAAAACCACCTGGAAACATCATAATTTGGCTTTTTTCAATTGCCAAGACATATGCCTTGATTGATTCATGAATATCGGCACTGTGCAAATTTCGAAACACCTTGATTTCCACATTGGCACCGGCCTCTTCAAAGGCTCTTGCACTATCATATTCACAATTAGTCCCCGGAAACACGGGGATAAACACCGTTGGTTTTGCCACTTTATTTTTACAAATATAAATGTCGGAAGGCTTATAGTCCGGTATACTCAATATCACATTATCCTCTTTTTTAAGGGTGGTCGGAAATACTTGTTCCAAAGGACTCGCCCAAACCTCTCTTGCTCGCTCCAAAGGGATACACACATCTTCATAAAGAAACACCTGCTCCGCTTTCACTTCTCCAAGCATCGTATAACTTATCTGCAATTCCGCCATTTGATCTGCGGGCACTTCTGCCACAATGTCACCAAAGGCAGGTACAAACAAATCACGCTTCTCTATCGTATGCGCTATTTGCAAACCAAATCTATTGCCAAAGGCCATTTTACTCAATCCGGTTAAAACACCATGTCTGTCTAGGGCATAAGCCGATACGATACGTTTCGCCAAAACATCCCGGTGAAATTTACCATATTGCTCCATCAATTTTTTATAATTTGGCAAATCATATTTATCTTTTTCTATTCGCAACCAAAGCAACTTATTACCTGCTTGTTTTAATTCAGGGGAAATGATATCTTTGCTCTTTGCCATATTTACAGCAAAGGAAACCAATGTAGGTGGTACATCAATGTCTTGAAAAGTACCTGACATGCTATCTTTTCCACCAATTGATGGCAAACCAAGGCCCATCTGAACCTGATAAGCACCCAGCAATGCTAAAAAAGGCTGACTCCAACGCTTTGGATCTTTAGACATTCTACGGAAATACTCCTGAAATGTAAAACGAATGGTCCGATCATCCCCACCAGTCGCCACAATCTTAGCCACAGATTCTATCACCGCATAAACTGCACCGTGAAACGGACTCCACGCCGATAAATACGGATCAAATCCAAAACTCATCATAGAAACCGCATCGGTTTTCCCCTTTAACACAGGCATTTTTGCTACCATCGCTTGTGTTTCCGTATCCTGGAATTTCCCACCATGGGGCATCAAAACAGAACCTGCCCCAATGGATCCATCAAATAATTCCACCAAACCTTTTTGTGAGCAAACATTCAAATCTGCAAGGGTAGCAAGCCACTTTTCTTTTACATCAATATGTTCCGCTTTTATGAATAAACTCTCTGCCCGTTCCGGCATCTCAACCATAACATCTGTCTCTTGATGCGCACCATTGGTATCTAAGAATGCACGAGAAAGATTGACGATTTCCTTATCTCTCCATAACAATACCAAACGTGGCGCAACAGTCACCACCGCCACCTGTACGGCTTCTAAATTCTCTTCTGCCGCATAGGCCAAAAAGGTATCTACATGCTTTGGATTAATCACAACTGCCATACGCTCCTGAGATTCGGAAATCGCAATCTCCGTCCCATCTAAGCCTGCATACTTTTTTGGCACTTTATCCAAATCAATCCGCAAACCATCAGCCAGCTCTCCAATGGCCACAGAAACACCACCGGCACCGAAATCATTACATTTTTTGATTAATTTACTTACTTCTTCTCTTCGAAACAAACGTTGTAATTTTCGCTCGGTAGGGGGATTTCCTTTTTGTACTTCTGCTCCACATTTCGCAATGGACTCTGTTGTATGCACTTTCGAAGAACCTGTAGCACCACCACAACCATCTCTACCGGTTCGCCCACCCAGCAAAATAACAATATCATATGGCGAAGCTGTTTCCCGCACCACTGCTCTTCTAGGTGCCGCGCCCAATACCGCTCCGATTTCCATACGTTTTGCCACATAATCCGGATGATAAATCTCCTTGACCACACCTGTGCTCAAACCGATTTGATTGCCATAAGAACTATAACCATATGCTGCCTCACGAACAATTTTCTTCTGGGGTAATTTCCCTACCATAGTTTTATCAACAGAACATGTAGGGTCAGCTGCACCGGTCACACGCATGGCCTGATATACATAAGTACGCCCTGACAATGGGTCACGAATCGCACCACCCAAACAGGTCGCCGCACCACCAAAGGGCTCTATTTCTGTAGGATGGTTGTGGGTTTCATTCTTAAAATTCAGCAACCACTCTTCTTCTATACCATCTACTTCAATGGGCACCACAATACTACAGGCATTGATTTCTTCTGATTCTTCTTGGTCTTTTAACTTGCCCTCTTTTTTTAATTTGCGCATAGCCATCAAAGCCAAATCCATCAAACAAACAAATTTGTCCTCACGTCCTTTGAAAATTTCACTATGATCCGCCAAATATTGACGATAAGCCGTCTCCATAGGCTCTTTATAAAAACCATCCGCAAAACGAATATCTTTTAATTCTGTAGAAAACGTAGTATGGCGACAATGATCAGACCAATAGGTATCCAACACACGAATTTCCGTTACGCTAGGATTACGCTTTTCCTCTGTCTGAAAGTAATTTTGAATATGCAAGAAGTCTTCAAAAGTCATTGCCAAACCCAACGAATCATAAAGTGCTTCCAAATCCGTTTTTTCCAATATAATAAAACCCTCAAATATCACAACATCAGCCGGTTCATCATACTCCAACGCCAGTGTCTCCGGCTTTTCCATGCCAATTTCCCGGGAATCAACCGGATTGATGCAATGATTTTTAATTGCAAGCAATTCTTCTTCGCCGAGAGAACCCTCCAATACATAAGTCGTCGCAGATCGAATCGTCGGTTTTTCTTCTGCCTGAATAAAACCAATACATTGTTCTGCCGAATCCGCACGTTGATCAAATTGCCCCGGCAAATATTCTACCGAAAACAAAAACGCATCTTGTGCCACGGGAAAAACCTCATGATACAAAACATCCAAGGGCGGCTCCGCAAAAATGCCTTGGCAAGCCTGCCGAAAGGTTTCTTCACTCAAACCCTCTACATCATAACGGTTTAGTATACGAACCGTTTTCAACCCATGAATATTCAAATAGCTTTTTATTTCTTTTTCCAACCCTTGGGCTTGAACAGCAAATTCGGGTTTCTTCTCTACATAAATGCGTTTTACACTACTCATAATAGCTCTAATCCCTTTCGAAAACCAACTCTGATTCCTATCATTGTTTCTATTTTAGCATGAGAATATTTCATAAGTATAATGAATAAATCTTACGTCGTTTTATCAGTTGACGTTATAATTGCCTGTTGATTTTTATTCCATGTTAGTTTGTGAAAAAAAATACTCGCTGCCAACAACACAACCAAACCAATGCCAAATATAAGCAACACACGCATAATCATGTCATAAAACAATCCTTCCGGCAACATCCGTATCATATAGCTTGTAGCAGGATCAAATAACCATAAATCATTGTCAAAGAAAATCTCATGGAATACTACAAAAGCGTGGCTAAAATCAAACATAAAAATCAAAAACAAAGCAATCCCTGCCAAGCCTATCATACCCATGGATATCCAAAGAGAACGAGGAATCACTTTTTTATAATCCACTCTGGTCAAAATAAGAACCAACAAACTAACCAGAAATATATCCGTAGCAATACTACGTATTTCCAATCCGCCCAAAAATAGTTCTTTTACTTCAAACATATGAAAACGATCCTGATAACCAAAAAAGTTTTTCGCTTCTCCACCTATTTTAGTCGTGACAAATAAATCCTCCCGCTCACCAATCAAATAAGCCATCATCTCGCGGGTCACGTACATCACGTCTTCCATCTCCATATCCAAATCCGCTAAAACATGATACCGCTCATAAGTACGCTGATACCAATCAAAATCGCTGTACATGGCTACCTGAAAACTGGTAATAAATATAATAACCAACAAAGAAAATGACAAAATCAGCCCTGCCACCCATTGTATTATTTTCATTTCATATGCCTCCTAAGCTTCTTTTTACTACATTTTCTATTTTACTATGATTTTGCTTTCAATGGAATGGGTAATAAGATATAATAAATAAAGTGAATTGTAACATCTGTTTTTAGGAGGTCCGTGATGTTTGATATTAGTTATGAATTATATAAAGTCTTTTATTATGTGGCAACCACTTTAAGTTTTTCTGCAGCATCCAAAGAACTTTTCATTTCCCAATCTGCTGTCAGCCAATCCATTAAAACCTTAGAACTTAAAATCGGCAAAAAGCTTTTTGCCCGTAGCACAAAACAGGTTTCTCTCACGGCGGATGGAGAAATTTTATTGCGGCACGTTGAACCTGCTGTTCGCCTCATTCAAAAAGGCGAAACACAATTGGCTGAAACTTCAGGGGCGGGCGGACAGATTTGTATCGGTGCCAGCGATACCATTTGCCGTTATTTTCTCGTGCCCTTTTTACAAAAATTTCACGAAACTTTCCCGAGTATCCATATTAAAATCATCAACCAAACCTCCTTAAAGTGCGTTGAACTCTTGGATTCCGGCCAGGTTGATTTGATCATTGCCAATTATCCAAACAAAAACATAAGCAGCACTGCGGCCACTCATAAAATCAAAACCTTTCAAGATATTTTTGTTGCAGGAGAAAAATTCAGCGAATTAAAAAACAAAAAAATCAGCTTTGAGCAACTAAGCAATTATCCAATTTTGTTGCTGGAGCGTCAAAGTACCACCAGTGCGTTTTTACACCAAGAGTTCCAAAACCAGCATCTTGACCTCATCCCGGAAGTGGAATTGGTGAGCAATGATTTATTGATTGATTTGGCTAAAATTGGACTCGGCATTGCCTTTATCCCTGATTTTTGCCTCACAGACAAAGAGGACCGGCTCTTTGAAATCAAAACCAAAGAAACTGTCCCCAAACGCAATTTAATTATCGCTTATAACGAGCATATGCCCATTCCAAAACAGGTACAGGCCTTTCTCGATTTATTTGAATTATAAATTTTGTTATTTTAAATTATGTTTCATTAACACTGCTTTCGGATCATCTGAATGAAGCAATTCCGAATAGCAAGCACACTCCTTTATAATAAAGGTTTTGAATATTTTCCGTATAATGATATTGTAAAAATAAAAATACGTATGCAATGGTAGTAGTTTTGCACCTATTTCCAATTTGGGACGATAGTATGTTTGAGAAGTATACAGTCGTCTCTTTTTTTGTTGTAAACAATAAATAATATTTTCATACAACAGATGGTAATACAGATTGTACTCACGATTGCATTCATAATCCATGCCTATGCGCACATTAATCACATCATGCTCATTTTCCAGCAACTGAGCAAAACCGATGATTTTACCGTCTACACGTGCGATGAGCATCTTACACTTATCTCCCAGCTCCATGCCACATTGATAAAAATAATTTGAAGTCAAAAGTTCATGTTTAATTTTTTGCTTATTCCTTGTCTGACAATACAAATCATAACACCTTTGATTCTCCGCAATACTAAGTGAATCCCCACTCACTACTTCTATGAATAAGTCCTCTTTTCGCCGATTCATTTTATTTCGCACATTGGCACGCCAATTTCGCTTTAATCCCATCAGATAGGCATCAAAACAAGTACAGTCATCCTTTCGTTCTTTCTTACAATAATGGGGACAACCACTTACCTTACTCAACTCAATATAAGTGCCCGGCATAATATGAACATGTGAAAATTTTTTATGAAAATAAGTTGAAGCATAATTTGAAATATGATCTTTTACAATAACTAATTTGATATGCTTCTTTTTCAGAAAAAGTAAGATTTGTTCTACCATCTCTTCCGCAAGATAATCCTCCTGCCCCCGATAAGCCGCATCAATATGAAACATATTATATTCTGCTACAGGAGAAGAAATAAATGCAGCTCTAAACTGAAAAGGGAAGATGTTATATAATTTTTCCGCAAAACCAGAAAGCAAACCATGACAAGAAAACTGTCTATCTATGAAAAAATATGTCCAAGCAACCATCGCATCATCCTTTTTTGCAATTGCAAAAAAGCCTTCGAAATCACTGGCTATATTTTGACTCATGATCTGCAAATACTTGGTTTCATGTTGTACATTGGAATCATGAATCAAAGCATCTAAACACGCATGATCAATTTCATCGCTATAATTTATAATTTCTACTTTTAGATTATCCTGCATAAGGCAATCCCTCTTGGTTTTTTCAAACAATAACACCAATCTCATTATACGCAATCTGTCCAAATACAACAAGATAAATTTTTTAGCACTCACCTATTGACACTGCTAGTAATCTCTGATATAGTACATTTATAACAAGTAAATCAAGTAGCATTATAAAATGTATTGAGGAGGAAAAAATCATGTTATTCACAAATACAAACCTTTATAGCAATTTTGCAAGAAGTCCTTTTTATAACCGGACGTTAAACACAAGTACAGCAGCTTTGATGAGAACTGACATTCATGAAAAAGACGGACAATATCAATTGAACATTGACTTACCAGGTTACAGCAAAGAAAATATCAAAGCGGAATTAAAAGATGGTTATTTGACCATCTCTGCCGGTAAAGAAGAAACACAAGAAGAAAAATCCGAACATGGCCAAATTCTTCGGCAGGAACGCTATCAAGGCTTACAAAAAAGAAGTTTTTACATTGGCGACGGATATGCTGAAGAAGATATCAAAGCATCTTATGTAGATGGGGTCTTGAATCTAAATCTACCCAAAGAAGCACCAAAAGCTTTGGTTGAAGAAAAAAAATATATCGCAATTGCATAACGCCCCCAGTTTTCATTGATTTTCATCACTTTATTTCTGTCCCCATGACGTACCGGATTATATCGATAGGGGCACTTTGGGTTATTGCCAAGAGGAACTTTTGACAGGGAAAAGCCCCATACACAAGGGTTAGAAAACACCTTATTTATGGGGCTTAATGTTCATAATCTCAATTATTACGATATCGAAGTTTAGGGGTCATTACACAATAGTTTGCCCTAAGAGCTCGCCATTCTTCGCAATAATCTCAATCAATCTTTCCATATCTTGCGGATAAACTTCGCCAATGTTGCCGATACGAAAAGTGTCAGCTTGAGATATTTTCCCCGGATAGAGTACAAAACCTTTTGATTTAACAGCCTCATAAAACGGCTTAAAGTCAAATTCTTTGTTGGGGTAAAGAAACGAAGTTATAATTGGAGCTTGCATATTGTCGGGCAACAAGGTTTCAAACCCAATACCTCTCATACCGTTTACTAAAATACGATGGTTTTCACAATACCGAGAGTATCTTGCCTCAATACTACCTTCTGTTTCTAATTCATCAAGAGCTTGATAGAACGCACGAACAACATGGGTGGGCGAGGTATAACGCCATTTACCCGACTTATCCATCTCCCTCCACTGACCAACTAAATCCATACAAAGTGAGCGGGCATTTTCAGCACATTTTTCAAGTTCATCTCTTTTTGCAATTACAAAACCAAAGCCTGGCACACCTTGAATGCACTTATTTGACGAGCTTACAAGATAATCAATTCCTAGCTTGCTAATATCCATAGGGATGCCGCCAAAACTACTCATTGCATCTACAATCAAAGTTTTGCCATATCTTTTTACAGTTGCAGAAAGTTCTTCTAAGGGGTTAAGCATACCTGTTGTAGTTTCGCAATGCACAAACGCAACGTGGGTGAGTTTTGGGTCGCTTTCCAAAATCTTTTCAAGGTCTTGGGCTGTCGGTGCGGTTACTTCGCCTAAATCTATTTTAGTATGTTCGATATTCAACACGCTTGCCATTTCTGCCATGCGGTCGCCATATGCTCCATTTGTCAAAATTAGCAACTTGCCATCTTTCGGCAGAACCGTTCCCAAGCAAGCCTCAACCGCAAAAGAGCCGCTACCCTGCATTAGAACAACCGTATAATTATCTACATCCTTAGTAGCGAGAGCCGTCAATCTACGGCGTATGTTTTGCACGATACTTTCATTGTAATCTGCATCCCATGTACACCAATCTCGCAATAGTGCTGCCCGTACACCCTTTGATGTCGAAAGCGGCCCGGGTGTTAGTAGTATATATGGATTTTCTGGTATAAGATCAAGCATTTTCTTAGCCTCCTATGGTTGTTATTAGTTTTGGAAGTTCCGCGACACTTTCAATTACAAAATTTGCACCGCTTGCGAAATATCTCTGTCTTGCTGTTACAAATAGCTCATCTTTACGGCTTTGCGAAAGTGAGGCAAGCTCACTTTCTGATAATCCAAGTACGCTTGAACCGATAAGGATACCAACACTTAGGCATCCTGCCGCTTTGCCCTCTTGCATATCTGCCTCGGTATCGCCAATTTTCAGAACTTCGCTAATATTGGCACATCCTAATTCTTCAAGGTTGCGCCATATCATGTATGGATATGGTCTGCCTTTTCCGTCAACATCTTCGGGGCATACAAGATAATCGGGGGTGTATCCGTTTTCTTTTGCAAGTGGGGCTACAATATCCATCATTTGGCGTGTGTATCCTGTTGTAGAGCCGATTTTTATTCCCATTTCCCTTATTTGTGCAACAACATCCAGTACATTTGGCAATGGGATTGCGTAATTCTCCAACACGCTAAGCAGAGCTGGTTCAAATTTTTCATAGACAGCATCAATATCAGCCTCCATGTGCGGTTTGCCATACTTGGCTACCCACTCTGCGGCAAGCCGTTCGCCCGACAACATCATTGCTACATGAGTTCGCTTTGCAAGCCCCATTGGTGCGCGTGTTTCATCTGCGGTCGGGTTAATACCGTATGCCTTAAAGGCACTCATAAAAGCATCAACAGGGGCAAATGAACCAAAATCAATGGTTGTACCTGCCCAATCCAAAATAATTGTTTTAATACTCATGATTCTCTCCTTTTGGTTTTGTATTTAATAAATATCATTGCAAGCTCATACAGCAGACGTACCGCCACGTTTACAACCAAAATCAGCAGGCTCATGGCTGCGGCTTGGGCAATGTCGCCTGCCGCTTGCATATGTGCTATTGATATGGATGCGACTCTAAATGTTGGGTTATACAGGAAAACCAACGCAGAAATCGTCACCATAGAGCTAACAAAGTAATACATAAATATTTCAAGTATTGCAGGGAATGAAAGTGGTACGCTGACACGATAAAATAATTTCCAGCGAGGTATGCTCATGCTGTCAGATACGCTCTCAAACTCCTTGTCCAACTTTTTTAATGCGCCTGTCGCTGTTAAAAATGGCACAGAAAAGAAACTCAACACATTCGCCATCACCAAAATCCCTATTGTGCCAAAAAGAAAATTTAGCGGATTTGTCGGTGTGTTAAAGAACAATATAAATGATATACCTATAACCATTCCGGGCAGAGCCATTGGCAAGATTGAAAATAATTTGCCTATTTTCGTTAATGCAGTCAAACCGTTGGTTTTCTCCATCATGTACGAGTAGGCAAAAACGAAAACTGTACCAACAGCGGCGGTTATCAAGCTCATTGTTATTGAGTTGAAAAAGCTGCCTATACCCCCCTGTGCTGGATTAAACCTAAAGTTATCAAGGGTTAGTGTCATGTTAAAGGGATACAATGTTGTAAAAGCTCCAAGTGCCAATGCTCCTATCAAGGCAAAAAAGCAGAAAGCTATAACCGAACAAAGTATGAAAAAGAAAACATCCCTGCCTCTGCTCTTTTTTATGATTAACTTGGTAGATTTTGCACTCATAGCTCCCATATTGGCAACATTTGTAATTCGATTTACGATAAAAGCCATAATCGCAGGCGTCAATAACAAAGTTCCTATAACAGCACCCATGCTAAAATTAAACAATCCTGCAATCTGCGTATGTAAGTCCGTTGCAAGAACATTGAAACTGCCCCCTATAACCATAGGCGCGCCAAAATCTGTAAATGCAAGGGTGAAACATACGAAGATAACATTTATAAGCGTAAATTTCACTTCGGGCAAAGTTATTTTTATAAACCTTGTTAAAGGCTTTACGCCCATAGCCTCGACAGCCTCATATAATCTTCCATCAGCGTATTCGAGCGTTACAAAAAACATCAGAAATGCTTGCGGAAAAGTGTAAATGACTTGCGACAAAATCAAACCAATTCTGCCATACAGCTCTATTTCAAAGCCCATACGAGTGATTACGCCCTGCCGACCAAATAAGTATATTAGCCCTAGCGCATGAACGACCGTAGGGATAAATATTGGTATCAATGCGACATATCGAAAAAATGTCTTAAAGCGTATACGTGTACGGGTCAAAGCATAAGCATATAAAAATCCAAAGACAGTGCTAAAAAATGCTGTGACCAACGAAATATCTATGGTATTCCAAATTGACCTAAAAAGTGCTGGCGTCCTAAAATACGCTTGATAATTTTCAAGTCCTACAAATTCCTCTGCATTACTTTGAAACGCTCTTGCAAACAAGGAGAAAAGCGGAAGTACCATAATCATAACCATCATCGCCAGCATAAAACACAATACGATAAGTTGCCCTATGTTGATGCGTGAAATCCATTGTTTCATCCGCTCTATCATACCGGCTCTTCTATTATCAAACTGTCAGAATAGCTTGTTAAACACTTCTCCGGCAATCGCAAAAACATCGTTGCACCTTCTCTAAGATTCATGCTATCAAATTCTTGGGATGAAAGGTCAATGTAAACTTCTGACTTATCCCTCATTAACCCATTTATGCGAGTTAAAGCACCCTTAAATTCTATCGCTCTTATAAGAGCAGTATAGTCATGTTGCTCGCTATGCCTCACAAGACAAATTTTCTCAGGACGTATTGCTTGCTCACCTTTTGTGATTTTAATAAAGTTCATTGAACCAATAAACCCAGCGACAAATGGGGTTGATGGATTATTATAAATATCACGAGGACTTCCCGACTGTTCTACAACGGAATTATTCATAACAATAGCACGGTCTGCCATTGTCAATGCTTCCTCTTGGTCATGTGTAACCATGATGGTGGTAATGCCCAATTCCTTTTGAATAGATCGAATTTCACTACGCAACTTATTTCGCACCTTTGCATCCAAAGCCGATAATGGCTCATCAAGAAGAAGAAAAGATGGCGAGATTGCGATAGCACGAGCGAGTGCGGTGCGTTGTTGCTGTCCCCCCGAAAGCTGTCTTGGGTATTTATTGCGATGTTCAAACAAGTCAACCATACGCAATACTTCCAAAGCACGAATTTCCAAATCTTCTTTTGATGCTTTTGATTTCTGTTTCATTCCGAACAAGATGTTTCCTATTACCGTCATGTTAGGAAATAAGGCATATGACTGAAACACGATGCCGAAGTTGCGTTTTGCGGCAGGGAAGTATGTAGAGTCCCGACCATCAATGACTATTTTGCCGCTATCAGAAGTTTCAAGTCCGGCTATAATGCGTAACAGCGTTGTTTTTCCACATCCGCTTGGCCCTAAAATGCAAACCATCTCACCTTTTTCGACCTCGACATTTACATTATTTAGGGCAAACTGATTGCCGAATTTTTTGGTTATATTCTCAACTTTCAAAAAGCTCATACCGCTTTTTCCTCCCTTAGTTAATTTCTCTTGCCCACCGTGCTAAAATTGCCTCACGATTTTCAGCTATCCAAACAAAATCATTTTCAATAAGTTGGTCAACAGGGTTGCCTATATATCCGTCCATGTTGTTGCCACCACCTGTTGCTATTATAGGGAAACTTTCATTGTATAGAGCCATCGCCTCATCAGATATCGCCCAATCAAGGAATGTACGAGCAGCAGGATGTATGTTATCTTTTGCCATAAGTGCATTTGCCTCCATATCCCATCCGCTACCCATAGCAGGCCAAATAATTTCAACAGGCACACCTCTACGTTGTTGTGTAATACCTGCATAGCCAAAACTCACACCTATCACTGTTTCACCTGTGGCTGCCATTGTTGCTGGTGCAGAACCCGAATGTGTAAATTGGCTGATATTATTATTAAGTCTGTCAAAAAATTCCCACCCTGCATCCGTGTCACGACCGAAAAGTTGCAAAATTGCCGTTACTGTCAAAAAGCCTGTTCCCGATGACGCTGGGGCTGGCATTACTACATGACCCGTAAGCTCTGGCCGCAACAAATCTTCATAGCATCTAATATCGTCAATGCTAAGCCCAAGCCGTGCAAGCTCAACCGTATTAACGATAAACGCTGTTTCCCATGCTACATTTCCGACCCATGTTGGAGTTTCTTGTTCTGACCTAAACATTGGCAAAATGTGTTCAAGTCCTTCGGGTGCGTATGGCTCAAGCATACCCATACCCTCAAGCACCATCATACTGGATGCCGCAGTTCCCCAAACAAGGTCAGCTTGTGGATTATTAGCCTCTGCAATCAATCGAGCAGTGATTACGCCTGTTGAATCACGCACAACATTAACATTTATGTCGGGGTATCTTGCGTTAAAAGCCTCCAAAAATTGGGTTACAAGCTCGCTTTCGATTGCTGTGTAAACGGTTATTGTGCCGGATGTTGGGCTTACCTCTTGATTGCTATTGCCGCTACATCCCGAAAGCACAAACATAGTCATTCCGACAAAAATGACCAAGCTGGCTAACTGAATTTTCCAATATCTCTCAGCGTGTATCATAAAATCCTCCTTGCGTTTTTTTTAATTTCTTCTTACATGAACATGATACAACAGAGCTATGTAAGACTGAAAGCAGGGTTATGTAAAATCTTTGTAAGATATATTGAGGCGTGGCAAAGCCATGTGTTATAATAGGTATGAAGTCAAAGTGCATAGGTGAAAAGGATTATGAGAAAAAGAATTTTTGTGGTTGAGGATGATGCCGCCCTACAGGAGCTTTATACATATACATTGGAAAACGAATTTGACTGTTTTTGTTTTGGCAATGGAATATCCTTTTTTGATGCACTCGGAGCGCAAAACCCAGACCTTGTTTTGCTCGACATAATGTTGCCCGGCGATGATGGATTTGCAATATTGTCCCGCTTGAAAACCGAAAATACAACAGCTCACATTCCTGTGATTATGATTTCAGCCAAAGGTGAAGAAATTTCAAAAGTAAAAGGGCTAAATTGGGGTGCAGATGATTATATAGCAAAACCTTTTGGCGTACTGGAGCTTGTTGCACGAATTAAAGCTAATTTGCGAAAAAATGGAAATGCCACAGAGGGCATAGCCTACAAAGACATAGCGATAGACCTATCAAAGCATCAAATTTCTGTTAATGGAAATTACATCCAAACTACCCTTAAAGAATTTAATTTGCTATGCTTGCTTTGCAAAAAAGCAGAAAAGGTACAGGAACGAGAGGATATTTTTTTGAAAGTATGGGGGGATAGCTTTATGGGCGAAACCCGAACACTTGATATTCACATTAGGGAACTTAGAAAAAAGCTAGGAGACTCTGCAAGTGAAGCAGAAATCAAAACAATTCGTGGCGTGGGGTATATGCTTATATGAAAAAACGCCTTTTTCTTTTTACAACAATAATTTTGTTTATTGGGCTTGTAGGGTTTTTCATAACCTCCATTTTCATAACCCACAGAAACAACCTTAGCATCGCAAAAAGCACAGTCATTGAAACCACGCAAATTATTGCAGGGCTTTATTATGACGGCGTTGACTTAGAAGAATTTGTGAGTGTTGGGCGCACAACAAGGATTACAGTCATTTCATCATATGGTTTAGTTTTGGCAGATAGTCGCCCTGCAAAAAGTCAATTGACCGAAAATTACTTGAACCGCCCAGAGATAGCCGCTGCATTAAATAATTCCCCTGCTGTCTATGTGCGTTACTCGCAAACCCACAGCACAGACTTTATTTATTATGCTCTAAAAGTGGATACATCAGATGGATTTGTTTTTGTACGAGCATCAATTCCATCGTCCCAAATTGATGCTTACTTATTACAATCAATCCCCCTCTTATTCGCCTTGCTCATCGCATTTGCAGTTTCTTGTTTTTTCTTGGTGCGTAGCGTTACCAAACGCATTTTAAAACCCATTTATGGTATATGCCAAAAACTAAAGCTGCTGTCTGATGGCAAATATTCTTCCGAAATTGCTGGCGATGGGTATGATGAAATAAGCAAAATAACCAAAGAAATTGATGGTGTTGCTCTCGTCTTGCAAGATAACTTCAACACCTTGCAAAAAGAGAAAAACAAGCTATCCTACATACTCAACAGTATTAATGATGGGTTATTCGTTATTGATGGGTACATGGATATTACAGGCATAAACTCAGTGGCACTCAATATATTTGATGCCAATCCCGGTATCGAGGGTAGTGAACTCCAAAACCTAACAGACAATGCTGAACTTGCCGCAGCGATAGTTAATTGTACAAACCACCAAGAGGACTCCCTCTTTGAACTGGAGCTTGACGGAAAAACATATCTGCTCACAGTAAAACGTCTGTCCGATACGGAATTGACAATGGTTATGATAGCAGACATAACGGAAAAGCACGAAAATGCCAAGAGACGAGAAGAATTTTTTGCCAACGCGTCCCACGAACTAAAAACGCCTTTGACTGCTATAAAGGGGTTTAACGAACTGACTTCTCTTAACAACAAAGATGATGGAATTAACAAATATATCGCTGGCATTACTCGTGAAACAAACCGTATGATGTTTTTAATTTCCGATATGTTGAAGTTATCTGAATTGGGGAACACTCCAAAAACAAACCCTGTACCTGTTTCGCTCTCAGAGGCTATCAATGATGTGTGTGATACTGTTTCAGCGGCTTTCGAGGAAAAGTCTATTACTTTTGAAATAATAGGTAGTGCAATAGTAAATGCAGAACCAAATCACATATATGATGTCGTGAAAAACCTTGTAGAAAATGCAGTACGATACAACAAGCAAAATGGCAAAGTTTCTGTGAGAATCAAAAATAACAA
>Ga0131853_10000258_pt1 | contig 95058 bp, 73 predicted proteins | sample TergutLab28metaG_FD_92764 | JGI IMG/M metagenome (GOLD analysis project Ga0131853, IMG submission 92764) | Labiotermes labralis P1 segment gut microbial communities from Petit-Saut dam, French Guiana - Lab288 P1 (version 2) (version 2) | ecosystem: Host-associated > Arthropoda: Insects >...
AGCCAAATCGCTGAGTTCTGCCGGTAGTGCCAAATAAAAGCTGCGGAATAGCGGATATGTTCCGTTAATTATGTTGTCTGCGGTTGCTTCAACCCCGTTTACCGCAACAGCGCGGACATCATCACGCAACGCACCGAGAGAAATATATCCCATTGCCGCCGTGTTTTCCGCAATAGTAGTAATAATCGCGCCTGTTCCTGTTCCGACGGGTGCTTCTTCCCAAGTGCGGTCTTCGCCATCAGCGAATATGCCCGTAACTTCAACGAACGCGTCCCGCGTTCCGCTACCTGCTTCGCGTGTTATTACATGAATTGCGCCTGTTGGTAATTGTGCGGCAGGAGCAGCTTCGTTTCCGCCGTTTGTTTCTGCGGGTGTGGTTGCTGGTGCTTCCGTGGGGGTAGCCGCAGATGTGGTTGCGTTTACATTTGCGTTTGTATTGTTTGTGCCCGGTGTTCCGCTACTGCTTTCATTTGCTCCGCCGCAAGCCGCGAAAAATGTAAACGCCGCTACAACAAGGACAGTAACAATCAAAAAATTTTTCTTCATTTTAATTTCCCCATTTCCTTATTTTATTTTTCTGAACGTCCGCATTCTAACGAAATCATTAAATGTAAAATACCAATAATCCGTAAAGTGCGTGTAAAACATATGTAAACTTGAACTTTGCCCGCGAACAATTAAAGCGTTGTACAAGAAATAATAAATGAAGGAACAAGACATGCAGTTGTCGCATTTGACATGATATGCTGATATAAAATTCAAAAAAAATGTAGGTAACACAATGAAATTTAACAAATCAATGGTAACGGTTTTGGTGAGAAAGGATTATGGGGCGTGTTTTGACTTCTACAAAGAAAAAATTGGCTTAGTTCCAATTTGGGGAGATAGAAACGGCCCGTGGACTGGCTTTGCTATGAAAGAAGGAGAAGAATACTGCTTTGCTATCTTTGCGGCAGGTGCTCAGTCGGCGTACAAAGGTTATATTCAACCGAGCGTAACAGTGCAATCTGATAATACTGTGCTTTGTATACCTTCTGAAAATGTTGACGGGGATTACAAACGCCTAAAAGAAGCAGGGGTAGAATTTATAGGTGAACCTCAAACTATTGAAGATTGGGGAATGAGATGTGTCTATTTCCGTGACCCGGAAGGTAATTTGCTTTCAATAGATAGTAGCATCTAATTATTGACATCAATGTTACAGGTGCTACAATAAAACTCCCATCCCATGCATAATGGTGGTAGACTGCGGAACATCCACGGTACGCGCCATACCCCAAAAATGCTCTAATATAATGTGCCATAACACAACTCATAATATAAATTTTCTTCGTAATTCCACACAGGCAATTATAGCATTCAGCACATTAAAGGAGCATATATGAAAATAATAATTCAAGACCCTGCACCGGGGGAAGAGGATAGCGTAACGATAAGCGTTAAGTGCATGACAGAGAATATAATGCGAGCGATAAATCTATTGAAAAGTCCTGATAACTTGACAGTTTATCTTGACAGCCAAGCTTATCAGCTTCCCGCAGGTGATATATACTACGCGGAAAGCGTTGACTTGAAAACTTTTGTGTATACGGCAAAAACTGTATACCGAAGTATGGTGAAGCTTTATGAAATCGAAGAAATCCTTAACAATCATGATTTTTTACGTATAAGCAAGCAGGTAATTGTGAATGTGAGGAAAATAAAAAATGTTGCCCCTGCGGGTAACAGCCGTTTCCAGGCAACCCTGATGAACGGCGAAAAGGTTATTATCTCGCGGCAATACGTACCCGCTCTGAAAGAGAGGTTTGGATTATGAAACTGATGGACGCACTAAAAACCATGTTTTATCTATCCTGCGTCGTAACCACTTCCATACTGTTCTTTCTCGGTCTTAGGGGTATGATTATTATTCAAGAACCGTTTGACGGAGCAGATATGCTTAAACTCATATCTGTCGCATTCGCAGGTTCTATGCCGACATTGATTTTTGTGGGAAAGGAAACAACATCACGGTGGAAAACAATAATTGTTACGTCCTTACATTTCGTTTTAACAGCCGGCACGGTGTTTGGACTTCTAATATTTTATGAATTTATAGATGCAACCAATACTATTTTCGTTGCGGTTGTGTTCCTTGTAATTTATATAACGGCATATGCTGTAATAGAAATTCGTCAAAAAAGGCTTGCGGATAAACTAAACGAAAAAATAAATGCATTTCACAACGCCAAAAACGAAACTCACCATGAATAGTATTGAAATTTAAAACGCCTCCCGCTACATTGGTCAAAAAGCGGGAGGTGTCTTTTTGTTTATACAAATTGAAAATCTATTTAAATCATACGGAAATGTGAAGGCGGTAAATGGCATTAGCTTTAATGTTCGCGAAGGAAGCTTATTCTCGTTCCTTGGAACGAACGGAGCGGGGAAATCAACAACAATAAATATTTTAACAACACTGCTTGCAAAATCGTCAGGCACAGTTGTGGTGAATGGTTATGATGTTGATAAATACAAAGAAAAAGTTCGTAACATTATCGGAGTTGTATTCCAAGACAGTGTCCTTGACTTTATGTTGACTGTTCGTGAAAACCTTGTTGTGCGTGGAAGTTTGTACGGCTTGCGCGGAACAAAACTGAAAAATGCGGTGGATAACGCAATTCAAATAACGGGTATTTCGGAATTTGCCGCGCGTCCGTACGGAAAGCTGTCCGGCGGTCAGCGACGGCGCTCGGATATTGCGCGGGCATTGGTGAACACTCCTAAACTCTTATTCCTTGATGAACCCACAACGGGTCTTGACCCTAAAACCCGTCGCGATATTTGGTTGATGATACGAAATATGCAAAAATCAAGCGGCATGACTGTATTCCTTACCACGCACTATATGGAAGAAGCCGCCGAAAGCGACGATATTGTAATAATTGAAAAGGGCGAAATAAAAGCTCACGGAACGCCGTCAGAACTAAAAATGCAATATTGTACCGATTTATTAAAATTAACATTGGCAAACGGCGAATATATTGAATTCAAATTATCAAAAACTATCGACGCATTACCGATAATTGAGCAGTATAAAGAGCGTATCGTCAATGTAGAGATTATCAACGGAACATTGGACGATGTATTTTTGAACTTGACGGAGGGATTAAAAAATGCTGATTAAAAGGATTATTTTGATTTTTTTTCGAGATAAGTCGAATGTATTTTTCTCACTGTTGGCGGTGTTAATTATATTGGGATTGTATGTACTATTCCTTGGTAACATAATGGAGCAATATTTGCAGACACAGCTTGGTTTTGAGTCTGACAGGATTAGTATTGTTATGGCAAGCATTACCCTCGCGGGCATGGTTGCGGTAACAAGCGTAACAGGTTGTATGGGAGCCTTAGGCATAAGTGTTGACGACGAACAAAGGACTGCGAAAGATTTTTTAATAAGCCCCGCGTCAAGAGGAAAAATCACTATTAGTTATATTCTTGGTTCGGCTTTTGTGGGTTTTATAATGACCCTGTTTGCTCTTGGAATTTGCCTTGTATATATCGCTTCAAGAGGCGGAGGCATTCCCGGTCTGTCGGATTCTTTAAAACTGTTACTGACTTTATTATTAAGTGTAGTATGCGGCAACGCGATGGTTTATTTTTTATCAATGTTTATTAAAACCCAAAACGCTTTTACGGCGGCAAGTACGGTAATCGGTACTTTAATTGGATTTCTTATGGGAATTTACATACCCATAGGACAATTGCCGGACACGGTTCAGTGGGTTATAAAATGCTTCCCCATGAGCCACGCGGCAAGTATGTTCAGGCAAATACTTGTTGACGGTGAATTATCGGAATTGTTTGCATCCGCTCCGTATGAGACGTTGGACAGCTTCCGTGAGACATTTGGCGTGGTATTCTCATACGGCTGGTTTACGAGTGGATTTTGGTTTTCGGCGGTTGTATTGGCGCTATCTGCCGTTTTATTTTATGTTTTAAGTTTGGCAATCGTTTTTATGACCTCCCGTAAATCAACATTGTAAAGCGGATATCCGTGATTTTTCACGTTCAATTATTTCTTTTATCCAAGTGAATGTTTAGACCAACGCCGCCCATAATCTCATGCAGAAAACAGTTCCGAATGCGAACCTGTACGTGTGGCGGTGAGTGCTGTAATCAATAATATTCCTGCCGCGTCAAATTTTGGTGTAGAATAAGTAAAATATTTTGATGGTGTCCCGAACACGGAAATGTAACAAGAATTGGAGAATCTCTTTTTGATTTAGCCTTTCCGCTTCTTAGTGAAGCAGGATATGGGCGAAAATATATAATTTGGAGGTAGAGCATGGATATTTTCAATAGATATGCGCCGTTTATTCAAGATTTTATTTATCAAAACAAATGGGAAGAGCTTCGCGGAATTCAAATTGCCGCCGCTGAAGCAATTTTTGACACAGACGATAATTTGCTGCTTTCATCGGGAACAGCTTCGGGCAAAACGGAAGCAGCGTTTTTGCCGATTTTAACTCAGCTTCACAACTCGCCGTCACGAACGGTTGGGGCGTTGTATATTTCGCCATTGAAGGCTTTAATAAATGACCAATTCAAACGGCTTGAATTGCTTTTACTTGATTCACACATCCCTGTGACACGCTGGCATGGAGACGCTTCGCTTGCAAAAAAGCAAGAGCTTATTAAAAACCCACAAGGGATTTTACAAATTACACCGGAGTCACTGGAAAGTTTGGTTTCGGGCAAACGCGGCGCGTGTATTTCTATGTTTTCGGATTTGCGTTTTGTAATCATCGACGAGGTTCATTATTTTATGCGTGACGCGAGGGGCTTACAGCTTCTTTGTGTTTTGGAAAGAATGCAGAATTTAACGGGAGTTGTGCCGCGAAGAATCGGGCTTTCAGCAACGCTTGGAGATTTATCACTTGCGCAAAATTGGCTGAACACAGGAACCAAACGCGCTTGCGCCGCGCCTGTCACAGAGGAAGGGAAAAAGAAAATCCGCCTGCATATTGAGAGGTTTGTGAATCTCACAGAAAGACGCGATTTTGCCGGACACGATGAAACCGGAAGCTTAACGGACACAATGGGTCACGGTGAATTCGGTGACCGCGAACACTATGAATTTCTTTTCAAGCAAACGCTGGACAAAAAAACAATAATTTTTACAAACAGCCGTGAGGAAACTGAATTTATCCTCGCGAATTTACGTGAAATCGCGTTGAAAAATAAAGCACCGGATATTTACCGTGTACATCACGGAAATGTTTCCGCACTTCTTCGCGAAACAACCGAAGATGAAATGAAAAACGACGACGAAAAAATCGTAACGGGCGCGACGGTAACGCTTGAACTTGGAATTGACATAGGCTCGTTAGACCAAGCGGTGCAAATAGGCGCACCAATGAATGTGGCAAGTTTTGCTCAACGTCTTGGACGGTGCGGACGGCGCGGTCAAATTCCCCAACTGCTTTTCACATTCGTTGAAAGCATAAAAATTGACTCGTCCGATATTTTAGGGCCCATTAACTGGGATTTTCTTCGCACAATTGCAATAATCGAGCTGTACACACGCGAGCATTGGCTGGAACCGATTGAACCGCAACGACACGCGTACAATTTGCTGTACCACCAAACGCTTTCGCATTTAAAAAGCGCGGGCGAACTTTCTGCGGCGGCGTTGGCGCAGGCAATGCTTTCGCTTGGATGTTTCCATCACATTCCGCAGGAAGATTACCGTGAACTTCTTTCGCATTTATTAAGTATCGCGCAACTTGAACGCACTGAACGCGGCGGAATTATAATCGGTCGTGAGGGCGAAAAAGTTGTGAATTCACATAAATTTTTAACTGTTTTTATCGCGCCCGAGTATCTTCTTGTAAAGGACGAAAACCGCACAATAGGCACGGTAGACAAAATTTATCCAGTAGGAATCCGCTTCGCCCTTGCGGGAATGACGTGGGAAACCATTGACGTAAACGAAAAAAGCAAAGTAATTTTCGTAAAAAGCGTGCCCGGAATTTCCGTAGTAGACTGGGACGTTGACGGCGAAATTAATATTCATACGGTTTTGGCGCAAAAAGTACGAAGCGTTTTGGAAAGCGACGATATGTACCCATACCTATCCTCCCGTTGCCGTGAACGCCTTGCGGAAATACGCTACATCGCCCGCAACAGCGGCATTACAAAAAATTTGGTAACGCCGCTTTCAAATAAAAAATTTGCCATTTTCCCGTGGTTAGGAACACGGCAAACTTTAACATTGCATTATGCGCTTACGCACGGAAAAATAAAAAATAAACTCCCGTGGATGACCTGCCCCTATCTTGAAGCCCAATTTAACGGCGAAGCGGACGAGCTTACAGAAAAAATTTACGAAATATTATATTCCGATATAAATATGTATGATTTGCCGCTTCCCGATAACGCACAGGTAAAGGGCAAATACAATGAATTCATCCCGCAAAAACTTCTGCGCAAGCAGTTTATCGAAGATTATTTGGATTGGCAGGGGATAAAAATTATTCCATCGTGTTACAAATAATACTGTATTTCGATTTTATTTGCACACGACTAACCAATGCGAAAGAAATTTTAGTAAATGCGTTAAATCTGTTTTCATTTAACCCTGTGGGAACATGACCGTTAATTTTTTCTTTTTTAAAGACCGTAAACTTCTCTAAGAAAATTTTTTGTACTGCCATTGGTGCCAACTCCTGTCTGTTCTAAAAAAATATAGTGTTACTTCCTAATCAAATTTCATCATTCAAATACGGGCAAGGCTGATGGGCATTCATTCCTCGTGCGACAAATGTCTTGTCTATTTTCCTATTCATCATAGCGGCAAGTATTTTTTTGATGAATAAGGGCATCTTCATAATAGATGCTTCATATACCGAATCCGAGGAGTCCTCACCATTGTTAATATGTTCAAAAAAAATCATAAGCTGGCGTTCAACTTTCTTGCCGTTTGGTAGTTTACTTAAAGGTTGCCCATCCAGTACAGCACCCAAGCCCATGATAAAACCGCCTTTATACGGTAATTTCTCTTTACGCGCAAAAACTTTTAGCATATTTAAGCCGCTGATATGTGTATGCGCATAAGGCATACCTCCCTGTATGATTCCGTAAAGATTCTGTCCGTGAAGAACATCAGGTTGCGCAGCCAAGTTTTCCAAAAGCCTTGTGGTGTCGGCGGGATACGTATTTGTATAGCAAGGGCCGGAAATAACAATAGTATCCGAAGCATTTACCGCGTCGTAAATTATTTGCATTTCATTTAGATGGCTGTACAGGTGAACGATATGAACATTATTTCCGCGCTTCTCCGCTTCATCTTTTAATTTGTTAAGAAACATCGCACTGGTTCCTTTTTTGCGCGGGCTTACATTTATTGCTACAATATTCCTCATGATATGGATACCTCTTTTATCAAATTTTCATATTCATCCGCATCTTGCGGCATTATGAAGGGCTTACCCCTCCATGCAGCAATCTTAATTGTTTCCATGACAAGTTGCTTAAATGCTTGAATTTCTTCGGCATCAGCACCATCATGCGCACCTATTACATAATAATTAATTCCGGTGCTTTTACCCTTTACCAGCTCACCGTCATAAATATAGTAATGAGAACTTACCAGCAGGGAGAATCTGTCTACAATGCGTTTTATTTGAAAAGAATAACCGCCATATACAATGGGCGTAAATATAACTATGGTTTTTGAACGAGCAAGGTACGGAAGAATCAGGTCGGCATCGTCGCGGATTACACATCTTTTATATGTCTTTTCCTCGCAATGACGACAGGCATAACATGGTTCAATTCTCATGTTTTCAACGCAAAAGTGTTTGATGTCACTGCGTGTTTTTATAATTTCATTGTGCATATTTTTACTTAAATCTTCTGCTACTTTATCTGTAAGAATTGTTATCATACACATCATCTCTCTGTTTTTAATTACTAATTTTATCCATGCTTGCCGTTGTATGTCAAGGTTTTTACCGTAACCCAAAATACAAACAAACATACAATGAATAAAACGTGAAAATGGAGGAATAGGCATTGGTAAACAAAAATTTTTCAACTGTGATATTTGCGGAAATATGGTGGGATTTATTAAAGATGAGGGCGTACCATTGGTGTGCTGCGGAGAAGAAATGACATGGCTTGAGCCAAACACTGTTGAGGCAAGTACGGAAAAACATCTTCCCAACGCAAAGCCCTAAAAACAGGTTCTGAACCGAAAGTTAATTTTAATTTTACGGACGATAAACCGATAGTCGTTTATGCTTACTGTAACTTACACGGGTTATGGAAAACAGAAATATAGATACTATGCACATATGCATGGATGAATTAGATTTTATTTCGCGTCTTATGGCTTGTACGGACATTTATCAAGCCGTACGCGAAGAACGCCCCTATCATCCCGGCAGAAGTCATGCCGACACCATTCCGATTTTACGAAGTATGGCAGAGCAGGGTTTTATAGATAAAAAAATTGTAGAAGATTTTGATAAAGTTATGGCGAAATACTCAAATAAAGATGTTCCGCCGCCTGAACCTACTTTACAAGTTCCAATTTCTAAGTTTATACTCTAAGAAATATTCTTAGAAAAACGGAGAGTGTGATGATGAGTTTCGGTTATCGTGCATGGTTTCGGGCAACGGAGGATTTTTCGGGAGATGAAATTAAAAACGCGAAATATTTTGCGGAAGAAGAATTTCGCAGGGAAAATGCAAATTGCAAAGCTTCGTTTGAAATAAACAATACATTACCGCGCGAAGGGTTTTCTCTTACGGATACAGCGGACGGCATAAAAGTCGAAGGCGGTTGCGAAAACGGATTACTATACGGTGCGTATACGTTGCTTTCGTATTTGCGGCGCGATGAAGCATTCGACAAAATTAGTTGCAAGCCGGCGGTTGAGAAAAGAATCTTAAACCACTGGGACAACGGTGACGGCAGTGTCGAGCGCGGATATGCGGGAAATTCGCTTTTCTGGCGCAACGGGAAAATCGGTTACGACTTGCCACGTTTACGTGACTATGCGCGTTTGCTTGCAAGTATCGGGATTAACGAAATAAGCGTAAACAATGTAAACGTGCGTCTTCAAACAGCAAAATTACTTACTGACGAAGGGCTAAACGACTTGGTAAAAGTTGCGGAAGTATTTCGCCCCTTCGGAATAAAATTAATAATTTCCGTGCATTTCGATAGCCCCGTTTGGCTTGGCGGTTTGAAAACATCAGACCCCGCAGACGAAAAAGTCGCGGAATTTTGGAATGAAACAGCAACACGGGTATATAAAAAAATCCCCGACCTTGCGGGATTTCTTGTAAAAGCGGATTCGGAATTTCAAAGCGGGCCGAACGCTTTCGGGCATACACAAGATATCGGCGCGAATGTGATTGCAAAGGCGTTGAAGCCGCATGGCGGGACGCTTTATTGGCGTTGCTTCATTTACAATTGCTTACAGGACTGGCGCGACACCACAACAGACCGTCCCAAAGCCGCATATGAAACATTTTTTCCGCTGGACGGAAAATTTGACGACAATGTAATTTTGCAAGTGAAGCACGGGGCGTCAGATTTCCAAGTGCGCGAGCCAAACTCTCCCCTACTCGGCGCAATGAAAAAAACACGCGAGGCGTTGGAATTTCAAATTTCCCAAGAATACACCGGTCAGCAAAAAGATTTATATGCGTGGGCGGTTCAATGGGAAGAAATTTTAGATGCGTCGTTTAACGAGAAGCGTAGCACACGCGATTTAATCGGCAAAGAAATTGAAGCAATTGTTGCGGTTTCCAACACGGGTGATGACGAAAACTGGTGCGGACATTTGCTTGCGCAAGCGAATCTATTTGCGTTCGGCCGAATGGCGTGGAACCCTGCGCTTACCGCAAAGCAAGTCACTGATGAATGGGTTTCGCTTACTTTTGGAAACACACAGGACATTCACTCTCCCATTTCTAAAATGATTCTCGATTCCCGCCATGTCTACGAAAAATACAACGCACCGCTGGGAATTTGCTGGATGGTTTGTATTCATCATCACTACGGCCCAAGCCCGGACGGTTACGAATACATGAAATGGGGGACGTATCACCGCGCGGATAATAAAGCAATCGGCGTAGACCGCACACGCGCCGGAACGGGTTACACCGCACAGTATCAACCGTATGTGCGCGATATGTATGAGAATCTTGAAACATGCCCGCAGGAAATGCTTTTGTATTTTCATCGTTTGCCATACGATTATCAACTGAAAGACGGGCGCACATTGCTTCAATATATTTACGATACGCACTTTGAAGGCGTTGAAGACGTTGAAAATTTCATTGCCGTGTGGGAGGCTTTACACGGAAGAATCCCGCAAGAGGCATACATTTCCGTTCTGGAACGCTTGAAATTACAATTGGAAAATGCAAAAGAATGGCGTGATGTAATTAATTCGTACTTTTTCAGAAAAGCCGGCGTGCCGGACGAAAAGGGAAGGAAGATATATATATGAAAGTGAAACTTCCTGCAATTTTCAGTGACGGAATGGTGATTGGTAAATCCGCAAAAATTTGGGGGTGGGCGGGAGAAAACCAATCTGTAACAGCGGATTTTTTAGGAAATAAATATGAAACGCTTTCGGATAAAACCGGGCGTTTCGAGTTCACACTAAAATCGGAAGAATTCGGCGGCCCGTTTGTTATAACTATCGAAGATAAAATAATTTCCGACGTGTATGTAGGGCGCGTTTGGCTTTGCGGCGGTCAATCCAACATGGAAGGGCCGGTCAGCCGAACGCGCCTTCCTCTTGGCGAATATATCAAAGACGACCCGCGAATCCGTGTTTTTACCGCAGAAAAAGGTTTAAACTTTGAACACCCGCAAACAGATGTAAACGGTAAATGGAACACCGCAACAGGCGATTTTTTGGATGAAATGTTCGCTGTCCCGTATTTTTTTGCGCGGAATCTTATTTGTGAAGCAGGCTTGGACGACGCTCCAATCGGGCTTGTTTGTATTGCGGCGGGCGGCATTCCGATTGAAGGCTTCTTGCCCGAAAAAATTGTTCGTGAACACCCGGAAATACACGAAAGATTATTATTGGTTAATAAACCCGGAGAGGTAAAAAGAACTACACTAAAAGATGAAAAAATTACGCAGGCATGGCACAATGCGTTAAATGAAAATGACAAAGGGCTTCAAGAAGGATGGTTTTCTTCCGATTACGATGACAGCAATTGGCAGACCCGCGCTTTGCTTGACCCAACGGGTTCGCCGCAACATGGCGCGGTATGGATGAGAAAAGATTTCTGCATTGATAACGATAGCACAGACGGCGAATTTATTTTAAATTTCGGGCGCGTAGAAAACAGCATCACGGTTTATATTAACGGCGTACAGGTTACAGACGTAGCTTATATGTATCCGCCCTGTCAATGCGCGGTTCCGAGCAATTTACTTATTGCAGGCGAAAACAAAATAACCATACGGGTTGTCGGCGACCGCAACAACCCGTGCATTGTTCCCGGTAAAGAATACTCCCTACTCTACCCCGGCGGGCGCGTGGATTTCCTTACAGGAAAATGGAAATGGCGCGTCGGCGCGGAAGCGGAAGCTTGCCCACCGAATACGTATTTCTTCGATTATCCGTGTGGCGTTTATAATTTCATGCTTGCGCCGCTTTTGGGGTATTCCGCCGAAGGGCTTATCTGGTATCAGGGCGAATCAAACACGGCGCGGCCGCATTCATATAAGTCACTATTCACCAAATTCGCAAACCATATTCGTGAAAATTTCGGAAATATTCCCATAATTTTCACACAACTTGCAAATTATGTAGACCCGCACGGTTCCGGAGAAAACTGGGCTGTTTTGCGTGAGCAACAGCGTCAATGCCTGTCTTTGCCGGACACAGCAATGGCAGTCGCAATAGACTGCGGCGAATACAACGACCTTCACCCGAGCGACAAAAAAAGCGTAGGCGACAGACTTGCTTTGCACGCCCGCCGCATTGTTTATGGCGAGGACATAATTTCCGACGGCCCCATCGTTAAAAAAGTAGAGTACATTGAAGCCGAGCAAAAAGTTATCATACATTTTAAACACAGCGAAGGCCTTTGGGCGAAAAACGGGCGTCCAACTCTGCAATTACTATACAAAGACGGCACAGTTCACAACGTTTTCGCCGCCATTCGCGGCAACACACTGGAAGCTACCGTGGGAACTTCTCCGCGTACAGTACGTTTCGGCTGGGCAGACTGCCCCGCCGTACCCATTTACAACGCCTATGGATTGCCGGCATCGCCGTTTGAAGTAGTTATATAGGTTGAATCGATCAAGAAAAAAGGGGTGGCATATATGTACATTAGCATTACCTTAGTTTGCTTAGGATTTATCGCCATTGGTGGTGCAATTGTGATAGATCAGATTATTTACCGCCGCCGCAACCAGGAAAAAATACTTACGTGGTATAACACAAACGCAAAACGTACCACAAACGGGGAAGTTATTGAATATTCATATACACGTTGCGTAAGGATGCCCCGACAAGACGCAGGATTGTTTTGACCAAACAGGAGTCTTAAAATATTAAACTACGATTCTGTAAGCGTGAGTTGATTGTAAGGCGAGATTGTATAGTTACATTTTTCGTTGATTTCGTGGTATTCAATGTTTACTTGTGACAACAAGTCCTTTGAGATTTTTATTCCCGTTTGATACTTATTGTTATCAAGCCCCGCATTAATTTTTATTCCACTCTTGTTCGTGGTTGATGAAATTAAGTTGATAATCACTTCGTGGCTTGCAAGAGGTCTACCGCGCCAATTCATTGAAATTGCTGAAAACATACGATGTTCAATTTTATTCCATTTGCTAGTTCCGGGAGGGAAGTGACACACAATGATTGGCAGTTTAATCTCATTGCTAAACCTTTGCAATTCAACCTTCCAAAGTCTTGATTTCGCACTATTGCTACCACCACAATCGGCGGTCATAACAATCTGACTTGCATTGGGATACATCTCCATTCCCATGTTATACCACCATTGACGAATGCTGAATACTGCAAATTCTGCGGTATCATGGTCGCAACCCACATTCACCCAACCCTTGTTTTGTCCAATGTCATAGATTCCATATGGCGTAACTTTTCCGTTTGTCTTATCCGGAAAATCGTAAGCATTTACCTCTATCGGCTCACCTTTCTTGTTGTACTCTCGTCCTTTGTTTGCGTAATTACCCACGTTTTCCTTCTTTTTTGCATCTATTTATATTACGGCGTTTTGCTTATCCAAAGCATCTTTCACTACTTGATTGATGTACTCAAATTGACTGTTCCTGTTTTCATCAGTTGTACCCTCAAAGCGTTTTCTATTTGCTTGCATACTGTAATCTTTTTTGGCTAAAAATTCTGAAATTACAGGCAGTGATATTGATATTCCCTCTTCCAACAGTGCGTTCTGTATATTCTGCAAGCTCTTTGATGTCCAAAGAAGCGGGCTTTCCGGGTCGCCTTGAGTATTTACTTCTACCATTTTTAATATGCTTGATTCCGCGTTAGGATAAACGTCAGATGTGGGCTTTCTTCCTCCACCTGCGAGCCTGTTTCGCTCACTGTTTAAAGGTTTTTTACCTGTCAGTTGCTCAATGCCGAACTTGATTGTATCTGGGTTTAATCCTGTAATTTTTCGTACAACTTTACTTCCACCATACCCCAATGAAAGCGACATTGATGCCGCCAGTAATCGCTTGGATTTTTCATCAATATGCTCACTAATATTATTCCATATATCACTATATCGTTGTTTGTCTTCGTCAGTATACTTCGTCAATTTTTTCATCGAAAGCCCTCCAAATAAATGCTTTTCGAATATGCTTTCACATTTTTTTAGACTTGTCAATGTACACAATGTCACTTTCGTAGGTTATTTATTTAAGAGCACATAGGGCGGAATTTCAGTATTACACTTTAAGAGTGAGACACCGAACCGTCTCATGTCTTACTGGTTGGCTTTATGGGTTATTGGTCAGAAGAATCGTCCCTACGGCACGCTCTTAATAAGCACCACAAGTTATGCAAATACACAAGTGGAAAAATAAATATATAGAAAAGAGACAGAAATGCGGCAGGGCAATGACCTAATTCATCAAACCTATCACCACTAAAGCGTATAGCACCTATAATATTCCAACATATTAAAGAAGCCAGTAACCACCTACCTATATCTGTAAATGAATTTAATGATATAGGCGCGTGTAAACCAATTTCTATTAACGGATTTGGTGAATTATCTCTCCAAATTATATAAACTATAAAAAGAGCGCCTACCACAAACAATAGAGGGATTGTACAGGCATGAAAGACAGCAAAACGCTTTCTTTCAGACAGGCTATTGGTGCATGAAAAAAAGTTTTTTTCAGAAATATCACCCCTCTATTTCTTTGGTCTTGACATTTCGTTTATCCAGTCAAAATACTCTGATTCGGATACCCCTAACTCACGAAAAACCATCACATTTATTAGCTAAATTAGAACGGTGGCTGGTTTTTCAGTTGTTATTAAAATGTGTGACTGCTACATTTTCGCTTTTCTCTCTCGACGTTCAGCAACAATTCGACCTAAAAGAGAAAAGATTACCAAACAGAAAAACGGAACTGCATATTGCAGAAACCCATGTATCTCCTGCCCATAAAATATATGCGTCATGTCAAGGCTTATCATAAAAAACGGAAAATAAAAATAATATGACACCATTTCCATGACGTTAGAAAAACCGTAAGATAAAGAAATTTTTCGATTTACGTCAGCAAAGAACACTACACAGTAAAGTTGAAGTAGTAACATTAATAGCGCTGTAGCATTCAAAAGTAACATCATTTCTATTCTTGAACGGATAAACTTTTGAGACATCCAACCAACTAAAAACCAAAGCCCTAAAAACGCAACACCGGCGATATATTGAAAAAGAAGAAATGCACTTGAGCGGTCATGTGTGCCACTCTTAAATATAAAGCCGCTAAAATAAAGAAACGATAATATAAATGGGGAAATACCTACCAAAAGTAGTGTTATTCGCTTCATCATCATAGACTATGCAACCCAAATGGTATGATTGAAATTAATGGATGGAACAACAGTATTTAAATTATTTTTACGACGCCACCAATAATGAGATTGCACCAAAGTCCCCCACGCAGTAGAAGATGGCATATCATAGAATCCCACGGCATCATTATATGCCCCTCGCACAGGTTCACCAAGTTGAAGCGCAATTGGAGTATCAACATAATTCATGTTAAGTTCCTCCAGTCTGTGTAAATTATAGCTAAAGAAAAGTCTGTACTCTGCATCCCCAAAATCTAAATGTTGCCCCGCATGACCCATCTCATGAGCCAAACCCATTGCCGCACTTTGAACAGACTTTCTATCACCTAAAATTAATCCGCTTGTAGGATTCCAGTATATTGTCCTGCTGCCATGCACATACATCACTCCTCTGTGATTGTTAATGAAATCAATTTTTATCACCTCGGGTGATGCTTGTAAATAAGCATAAAGCTCTCTAAATGTTTCAGAACCCTTTAATTAAATATGATATAGCCCTGTTATATCCTGCCAATGCGATTTCATAGGCTGACTTCGCTTCTTCATATTTTATTTGATTCCTTCTGCCACCCCCAAAATCGTATCGCTTAGGGGCTTGTGGCAGTTCAATTATAAGTCCACTTGGGTCAACGTAACGGACAGGATTATTAACCCCAAAAACATATAAATTCGCGGCTTGAAGGATATTGAGAGGACTGCATTGAAGGTTGCCGTTCATTGCGTGAAAGAGCGGGTCGGGCTGGGTAATAGACCGCTGGCTGGCATATAATACTGAAACAGGAGAATTGCTGCCCGATGCAACCTATGAAAGCATTGACCGTGATATAACTTTCGTTGCGCAATGGAGATTGGCTTCCTTGAACGTAACTTTTAACCCCGGTTCAGATGGAGTATGGACAACCGGACAAGGTGCTTTTGTGCGTCAATCCATATCTCACAGACAAAGAATTCCGGTAGAGCGTATACCGATGCCTTCACCCATATCCCCTACTACATCTGATGATTTTGAAGGGTGGATGTGCAGCAATACAGGGATGATATATGCGCCCGACGAACTTCCCATGACCATGATTACCAATAACGTGACATTTACGGCGGTATGGAGAGGCAGAGGTCTTTTTACGGTAACATTCAGATTTGGTACGGAAGACCGCATGGGAAGACATCCGGACTATCCCGGGCAACAGCAGATTTTGTTGTATGGCATACCTTTCGGCAGCAGTATAAATTTTCCTACGGGAGTACTCCCCCCCGCCGTTGGTAATTATGTCTTTGCCGGATGGAGACCGTACCCAAGAACTGCATCACCTTATCGCATAACAGAAGACACAACCTTTACGGCATTGTGGGAATTACCTTATGTAGTAATCTTTGACCTTGCCGGCGGACAAATTAACGAAATTTCCGTACTTGACCCCAGCCATGACCATGACTATGAAGATGAAGTACCTGTGCCGGAAGGCGGTAATCCTATACGCACGGGTTATAACTTCGTCGGATGGAGGGTTCCGCACGATGGAAATAATTATCCTATCGGTGAGATTAGATACACTAATGATGGTCGTCTGTCACATTATGTATTGCCCGCAGAGGGCGGTATACCAACCGGGTATGGAGGAACATTAGTGGTGACGGCGGATTGGACTCCGCATTTTAACAATGTTATTTTTAACCCGGACGGCGGAGAATTTGCTACACCTGCCGATGCGGCACTTGCAAATCAAAGACTTCAAGAAGGATGGGCAGCGACTTTACCCGAGCTGAAAGACCGTGAAGGGTGGCTTTTCGACGGCTGGGTAAATATTGATAACGATATACCGCATTACAGAGTTATAGACTATAACAGAGACCAGGCAAACCATAACGACGGAGTGGTAGAGTTTACGGCACAGTGGGGACGGCTGCATACCGTCACATTTGACCCGGCCGAAGGAACACGTTTTGGCGGGGGTGACCTTGAACAACAAGTACCCCACAACGGAAATGCGATTCTGCCGCTGGTTACACGTCCCGGCTGTATTTTCAACGGCTGGTATCCCGTCGGCGGTTACAACAATATAACATCTGCCCGGGAACTTACAGCTCAATGGCTGTTAAGTGCCCGAACGGTAACATTCACTCATAACGACGGCGGAACACTGACTGCCTTTGTTGACGGCGGCGTAGGCGAAATTAACTCTCATGCCAATGTGGGGCAGTATAGGCAAATTACATTCACAGCAACACCGGATGCTAATTTTGAAGTGATAAGCTGGGATATAACCGGAGGTAATCCGGTATTCGAGTCAGATACGGTTCGCGTTATTGAAGTCGGCACAGAAAATATAAATGTAACAGTCACATTCGAGCCTATTCCGCGCACATTAACATTCTCGGCAGACGGCGTAGCCGGCGGCGAAATTACGGCGGCAATCGGAAACATTGCGGTTACCAGTGGCAGTATTGTTTATGCGGGGGATATCATTTCCTTTACAGCAACAACTTCGGAAGGTATTCGCATAACGGGCTGGACTGTAACCGGAGGTGCGCTTTACGGCACAGATACAGATTTAATACGCACCGTAGAAGTTAGTTCGTATGATATTGAAGTTGCCGTCACATTTGGGCTAATTCCGTACACCGTCACATTTAACCCGAACGGAGGAACAATAACAAAGGGTTCCGAAGAGCAACAAATAACCCACGGCGAAAACGCGGCACCTCCGCAGGTTGAGCGCGACGGCTGGACTTTCACCGGCTGGCTTCCCGCCGACGGTTACAACAATGTAACATCTGGCAGAACACTTACAGCACAATGGACACAAAATGTTCAGCGTGTGAATTTCTCCGTAAACGGCAGAGGCGGAACGCTGACGGCAGTAGTTGACGAAAGCGAGATTACCAGCCCTGCCGATGTCGGACAGAATAAAAACATTAAGTTCACGGCGGAACCGGTAGAAAATTATCGCGCGCCTAGATGGTATATAACCGGCGGTGTACTTTCCGGCAATGACACAACTTTAACACACAGTGTTACGGTTGGTACGGAAGATATAAATGTAACCGTTACCTTCGAGCGGGTTTCACACACCGTCACATTTAACCCGAACAGAGGAACAATAACAGCGGGTTCCGACACACAACAAATATCCCATGGCGGAAGCGCAACACCGCCAACAGTTGAGCGCGATGGCTGGACTTTCACCGGCTGGCTTCCCGCTGACGGTTACAACAATGTAACAACTGCCCGGGAACTTACAGCGCAATGGACACCTTCTAAATACCGCACAATTATAATAGAAGACGGCGGCACGGGCGCATACGTAAATCCCAACCCCGCCGCGAGCGGCGAAACCATAACACTTTACGCAGGGGTTAACAACGGATATATGTTTACCGGGTGGAGAGCAGCTTCACCGGAAGCGTTAAACATTAGCGGCGCGGCACTAATATCCGGCGCGGAGTTCATAATGCCCGATGATTATGTAGTTTTATACGCCGATTGGACACGTGACGATAATTACTTCATGGTAACATTCGACGCAAACGGCGGAATATTCACCGGCACCCCCCGCATGGTGAAATGCGATAACGCAATCGGAATTTTGCCCGGTACTCATGAAATCTCCAAACAAAACTATTTCTTCTTAGGCTGGTTCACAGACCCGGATGACTTGAATACACTCTGGGATTCCGATACGATTGTTACCGCCGATGTCACGCTGTACGCAAGATGGCGCCCGCCCGGCACAATTTTGGGTGACTCTGACAGCGACGGACGCGTAACCTCTGCCGATGCTACCCTTATTGCAAAGTACATTGCGAAGCAAGATGTAGATATTTGCCTGTATGCCGCTGATTTGAACGGTGACGGGAAAGTAGACATCTATGACCTCATTTTACTTTCACGATGGTTAGTCGGTCGAAACGATGTAAAATATTTTATAACTCATTAAAAAATAGCCGCGTCTGCACAGAGACGCGGCTTCTTGTTTTTTTAAATTTAAACTACGACCTGAATCGCCTGTCAAGCATTTCTTGGTGCGGGCCGCGTTCAGTTTCAATTGCCTGCGTTACGTCCATTTCCCTATTCCAGAAGAAGGAAGCGAAGTTCCCCAAAACCCAGTAGTATTGCGGAACGTCTCTGCCAACGTCGTTGTTGGCAGATATGCCTGCGCGTACCGCGCGTTGTACGTCGGCTTCGGTTAGGAAAGTTTCACGCATCCAGTCAATTTCGCCTGCCTGGAAAAGAACTTCGGGATGGTCGCCCGGCCATGAGTAAAGTTCATCAAGAATTATAATGATATCTTCAACAGTCCATTCGGTGCCTACGGGAATGGAGTAGCCTTGACGCATTCCGGAAAGCCATGTGTTACCAGTTGTGTTGTTCGGGCCTTTGGGGAATGGTACAACCGCGAATTCAAACGCGGGCATAAAATTATCAAGCCCCCATGTGGTCGTTGGGAATAAAGCGGCGTTTGCTTCACGTTTACCGGAATAAAAATTTCTGTCCCAGTTGCTTGTGTCCATAACACCGCCGGCTTCGGCAGCCCATAAACTCTCATGGAAAATTTGCTCGACAAATTCCAAAGCGGCAACGCTGTTGGGATGTCTTAAACCATAATTGAAATCTTCGTCAACCAAAATACCGTCGTTCGCACCCAGTAAATGCATAACAATATCGCCCGGCTGACCCGCAATTCCAAATTGGTCTATAATGCCGTCGGCACTTGTGGCTTTAGTTGCGCCGCGCATAATTTCTAGCATCGTGTCCCAGTTCCAGTTGCCTGCTTCGTATAAATCAACAGGATTGGGTAAACCTTCGGCTCTAATAATTTCAAGGTTTACGCCAAGAACATACGCGCCCGTAATAACGCTGTGCGGGTTGATTGCCCAAATATTTCCGGCGGCGTCTTGCGTTGTTGGACCCGCGAACCTTTGCTCGCCAAGAATATCCGAAGCGGGCAGGTTTGCGTTCATAGGTTGAATAATGCTTCCCATAGATTCAAGCTGCATGGGGCCTTCAAGAAGAACTAAATCTGCAATGGGGTTTCTCGCTAAAACGCTTGATGCAAGTGTCGTCAAGTAATCTTCATGAGGAACGGATACTTGATCAAAACGTACATTGAATTGTTGCTCTACACGGCGGGCATTCTGCCACATTGCAAGAGCAAGTGTGTAGTTTGGTGAATCCGGGTCGGGCGCTTCTTCAACGAACAAATACGGCCCGATAGGGTCGGCATACCACGCAGCTATTGTTAATGTACGTCCGCCAAAATCACGCGGTTCGTGTACTCCCACGCCAGGGAATATTCCCTGAAAATCACCATCAACGATTGGAGGGTCTGTGGGTCTGGGGGGGTCATCCGGTGATTGGGTTACGACTGGCCGGTCACCCTCTCCCGGTGGTGGTGATTCCGGTTGTCCGCCGCACGCTGCAAGTAAAGCAAGCGAGAAGACAAGCAAAAGTGTTACAAGCATTACTGAAAATCTTTTCATAATTTACCTCCTATATTTATTTTTTTGAAACCTTTCATTAATGAATACCTCTTTGCGATTAGAAATATTACAGTTTCATTACAAATCTTTTTTATCCTACTATTCCGCTACGCTCCAAGCCTTCAACGAAGTAGCGTTGAAGGAACATATAAAGCGTAAGAATAGGCGCAATCGCAAGCAACACACCCGCATAAACCACCATTTGTTGTCCAAGATTACTCCAATCTCGTTCCGCTTCTCTATAGGTGGCACCAAGAGCCATCAAACGAGTAGACATAAGATCCACTTGCGGCATCAAAAGCGATGTGTAGAAAGTGTCGTTATAGTGCCAAACAAACGAAAACAGCATAACCGTAACAATCGCGGGTACTGCGTTCGGCATCATTACTTTTATATATGTGTAAAACGGCCCCGCCCCGTCAATAAACGCGGCCTCTTCAATTTCTTTGGGAAGTCCGCGGAAAAATTGACGGAAAATATAAATATAAAGCCCGCTACGAATACCCACACCCGTTGCGGTAAGAAGCCCCAAAGCCCACCATGTATTTATTAAGTTTAAGTCAGTACCAAAAAAGGACACAAAATTAATGTACATAGGAACCATATAGCTGTGAACGGGAACAACAATTGTGATAATAACAAACGCGAAAAGAACATTTACACCCGGGTATTTAAAACGCGCAAAACCGTATCCAATCATAGAGCAAACCAATACATTTAAAAAAGAGAAGAAACTCGTAAACAGAAGCGTTCCAAATAACGCACCCCAGCTTGAAAACTCAAGTAGCGAACGCAGAATTGCGGGGTTGAAAGTTCTGTCGGGAGAAAAAATATCATTGAAAATACGCGGAAAAACCCCGAAATAATCCATGTATTTCAGCGCGAAATTCATGCTGTTCATAGTAGGATTTTGCGGAATAAGGAAAATAAGCGGGTTAACAATATCCTCCCGCGACATAATCGCACGCGCCAAAATCCCGAAAATCGGGCTTAAAATTATATAGCACACACCAACTAAGATAATCGCAATACAAATGCCGACAATAAAATCCCTAATTCTTCCCGTCCATTTGTTTATGGTGCTGTCATAAGCCGGTGAATTTTTCCAACCCTTGGGATCACGTATGATTTCAGAAAATTTATACTTGCGGCGTGTCACGTTTACCATATCCCCGTCCTCCTAGTTGTAATAGAAAACATATTTTGAAATAATCCAGCCGACAATCATTAAAACAAAGCAGGCAAGCAACGAACTTACCAATGCCATCGCAGAACCCCGCCCAAAGTCAAACCCTGCCACGCCTTCCATTAACTGTGTACTGCTGAATGCTACATCCCGCGCTCTTTGCACTACCGGGCTTTGTATAAACGTGTCAACGATGGTGTAAACGACATTGGTTAAAATCAGTGGGCTTACCATGGGAATCGTAATTTTCCAAAAACCTTCGTAGCTTGTCGCGCCTTCTATTTGCGCAACTTCATACATTGAAGGCGGAATCGCTTGTAACGCCGCAAGGAAAATTAAAATTTGTACACCGCTTGCGCGAATTATATTGTGAAGCATAGCGATTGCGTCAATTATATAATATATGATTTGCATGGGGATTCCGAACTGACTAAGCATCATTGCTATTGAACGCGTATCAAAACCCGATTGCGCGCGCATAATATCATCCGTAGCACTTATACCGCCCATCATATCTTGCATAACCAACGCAATTGTGCCTTCAATTGCCGTAGTTGCCATGATAACGGGCAAAAAGAAAATCGCGCGTACAAGACCGCGTCCCAAAAAAGCGCGGTTAAGCAATATTGCCATAAACAAACTGAAAAAAATAATCAGCGGCACATTCAACAGCATGAGTCCAATTGATTCAAAAAGCTCTCTAACAAATGAACTGTCTATGAAAAATATATCGTAGTAATGCTGAAACCCCACAAAGTGAAGGTTAAAACCGCCCTGCGCCCCAATTTCCAAATTATGAAAGCTGAAAACCAACGACTGAACCATAAAGTATAAGAAGAAAATTGTAACGCCAACCAGCCAAGGGGATATGAAAAGTAAGCCCCAAACAAGTTCTCGACTGCGAAGAGAAAGACCTTTTCGTTTTCGTACAGCTGCTGTTTTCATTAAGATACCCTCCCTTGGTCTAGCGCACTACAAACCATTCAGCCGGTATTATAAAATTGCCGGTGTCAAAATCTTGTGTTGTGTTATTTACATAAATTCTTGTGCCGTTTGAAAATTCCGTTACTGTTACTTGTCTGCCGCCCACGTACAGAAGGCTTCCCGCAAGAACCTCGAAGTCCGAAATTGTTTCGCCGCGCAACGGCGCGTAAACTTCATTGAAAATATTGTAGTGTTCGATTGCGGCGTTAATCCAATTTACATAGTGTGTGGAATAAAAACGTTCGTACGGAGAAAATTGTGCGTTACGTGTCGGAACCGCCGACAGTGTGTATCGCGGAGAAGCCCCGGTCGTCATCGAATTAAGAAGAACGTTAGTGGGGCTGTAATCTTCGCGCATGTTTGCGGGCCGCCCGGCAAATTCAATAAATCCGTGAACAACCATAGGGAAAAACGGCACTTCGTAATCAATTATATATTGCAAATCCGACTGCACGGGCGCGTCAACCAAATGTGACGCAAACTCCAGCGAAAAATCGTTTCCGCCGAAAATAACCAAGTTTCCTATTTCATTATCCAGCTCGCGTAATTGTTCGCGAACAATAAGACGCGCGGTTTCTCTATCAACAGAGTCGCGGCGGAAAAGGCTTTCCGTCACAATATCACCCATATCCGTAAGAGCCAAGCCATCCATTGAGGTTTTATTTTGGTAAGCAGGAATAAATCTTTCAACGTGGGACGGCAACATTCCCGGATGCACAAGCAAAAACCAGTCGTTCGCGTGCGGAGAAAAACGCATCGTCAACGAATCACGCATGGTATCCCGTGCCAACCACCCGACATAACCCGCTAAATCCTTCGCGGACTCAAAATTTCTGTTAAATCTGCGTGAGAAATAATTGGTACGTTGAAAATTCACTGCCGGATGCAATCCACCGCCGTTTCGTTGAAGCTGTGTGTTAAGAGCCAGCATTTCCTGGCGCGAACCAACCGCGTTTATACGCCGCACATTTTTGGCGACATCGTGATTTATTCCGCGGTTAAACCAGCCATGAAGTTGCATTTGCACGGGGATATTTCTACCGACACCGTTATTTACCATTCCGACAAAACGCTCCGCGTCCGCCAGTGTTGTCATAACTTCCGTTGTAATATACGGGGTTCCCATAATATGCCGCTGAATATCAATCGCACCGATTATGTCCATGTAAAACGAACGGTCACCCGCGCCGTTAAGTGGCGTTAAAACATCGTTTTCTATAAGAAAATTCCTGTAAACTTCCGCCATTTCGCCAACACCCGGGGGATTCAACTTGTCTTGGCTTGAAAGGAAATGATAAATAACAGTGATATCACCTTGGTAAATTTCATCTTGAACAACCGTCATGTCCGAACCGCCGCCGCCTATTCCCGGCATATCCAATTCTTCGCTTGTGCGTAACATAAAGTTGAACCACGCATGATTATAACTGTTCGTGCGTCCCGGAACATGAGCATTCACCTGAGCAAGTGCCGACCCCCTGTAAACCTGAGCCAAAAATGCCGCGCCGTTCGTTTCGTTTTGAATGCCGAAAACGGGCAAACGCACAGGTTGAGTCACCTGCGAACGAATTATATTCGTAAGGGAATCCAAACCGTACACCGCACTTCTGAACGATTCTTCGCGTTCTTTTCCGTTGTTAAACCTAATAACTCCGCCCGCTCCGCTTGGCACCAGAATGAATCCTTCCTTATCAGTTCCGCCTGCGCCGAAAAATCTCATTAAATCCAAATTAAACGGCAAAGCAGGTGTATTAGTTGTAAATTCCGATAGCGGCAGGTTCACGATTAATCTGTCATCTTCAATAATAAATTCGAGCGTCATATTAAAAACAGCAGATTCAATTTCAAGTTCAACGCCAGAAAGTTCGTTTTGCTTTTCTGTTTCTTCCAGTGTCCACCCGATGCTATCGAAAAGCGCAAGCATTCTGTCTGTATTTATTGCATGATCGATTATACTGGAGGAAAGTTGCATAAATCCGGGCCTATCTTCCGACACACGCCACTGGTCTCTCATCCAAATATCATCCAAAAAATTATCAACTTCCGTCCTAACACGTTCTTCAAAATATTCTATTTCTATAAAAAACGGGATTCTGTAAATGCCCGGGTCTAAATTTCCGATAACATACTCTATGCGGACGCCATTCGGAATCGAAAAAATTTCAAACTGCTGTTCCTCTTTCGCGTGTGCATAAAGAACACGGGACTGCTCAAGCCGCGTTTCCGTAAAAAAATCAAACATCACATGGGAACGCATTATGTTCTTCCAATGAGGTATTGCAACCGGGTCTTCCATTACACCCGGCGGGCTTGAATACCACACATGATTATGCCCGTAGCGCAAATCAACCACGGCAATATTGGAATCTTCTTCATTAATATACAGTGCGAGAGAATCCGTTTCCTCAACACGAACCATGCCCGAAACAAGCGGCACGGCATTACGGTTCGGAGCAAATTCCTGCGACGTGCCGAAATTCGCCGTCGCAGCCGCCAGCAACTCGCTCGAATCAAAAATTGTATTACTGTTGATGTAAATGATATAACCCGCAATTCCTGCCGCAACAATTGCAACAAAAAGAAACCTGTTACACCATGAGCGTTTGGTTTGTGCCGAAATTTTCATAAGCAACCTCCTGGAAAAATTATCGGAACATTAATTCGGTATAGATACTGTAAGCGAACACCCAAAGCTGTTGCCACAGCGAAAGAAGCAAAGTCAAAAGAAAAACGATTATAAGAAGAGCTACAAAAGTAAGCACGACCGTTAAAACCGCCTTTGAAGGGGCATAGTTATGCACAACAACAAGCCCGGCAAAAACCAAAAACACAAAATAAATCACGCCGACAGACATCAGCATATAATAAAACCCGGCTTCTTCCGCCGAAAAGAAATTACTTATAATAGTAGCCGGAACTATGGTTAAAACAAGCGGAGTCATTGCGTAGCAAACCGCCATGAAAATATCTTTCAGTTTACCTTCGCCGTCCGTTAGCGAAGTCACCGACCAGTTGCTTACGCAAAAAAGTATCAGCGCACCGGTTAACATTACCCAGTTCATTAGGCTGTTCAGCGTAAGCGGGTTCTGCGGATTCACAACAATATGAGCGTACTGGTCATTTATTGCATAGGAAATAAGCACTAGAAAAAAATTTAAAAACGCTAATTTCAACGTGCCTTGATTTTGATATTTCATATCGTAAAACCCGTCAAAGGGTTTTACCATAATATACATAGGCAACGCGTAAAAACGGAATGCTTTTTTAATCATCACGCTGTCGCCCCCTTCCCTTTAACTTTGCGAAAGATATTAATGCCCATCATCAACACGATAAAAATCATGCCGCCCGTCATTATAGTCGGCAAAATATCCTGCATAACATCAAGCCTGTTACGCCTGAAAGCCACAGAGTAATAACGAATATCCATACCGCGCTCAAGATAATACATAGCTGTCGCGTTTTCACCGCGCGCCAAATACGCACGCCCTATTCCCGACCACGCAAGCGAAAAATTCTCGTCTATCTGAGCAATCCTACGCCATAAATCCACGGCACTGACTTCTTCACCGTCAATAACGCCCCCATGCTGCCCGTCGTAACGCCATTGAATCGCCGTGTTAATAAGCCGTCCGTATTCAGTCGGCTCGAAATGTACTATTCTTCCTCGTCCTATCCGGTCAAGAATCAAAATATCTTCGCCAAATGTTTCAATTGAAACGGCTCCGCGTGTCATTCCCTCCAAGCTTCCCGTTCCCGAAAAAACATACAGTAAATTTCCTTCGGAATCATAAGTAAAAATCCGCCCGCGAGTATTACAAAGCGCAGAATATCTTCCGTGCGAACGCGCAACAACATCCGTTAAAACCGAAGGCCCCGAAAGCGGCCCGGTATCACGCCATCCTTGGTCGCCGTTGATTATGACACGCGGGTCGTTGAAATTTCTAAGAACATCCTCTCCACGTGGGTTTAGACGCATTATTTGATTATTCAAGTGCCAATTTTCTACATGAGATGTGAAAACAAAACCATATTCGTCCATTGACATACTTTGAAATTCACGGGGAAGCCAATCACCTCTATATATGTCTTGATCTTCTGTCATAAGAATCCGCCAAAAAAAATCAACCCAGTTAACACCTACGCTTATTGTGCCGAAATATCCTATAAATTTCCCGTCGTCGTTAAAGGTCATAATGCCTTGAAACTCACGTTGCGAAATAACAAATGTACGACCGCCGCGGTCTACAAGAACGTGTATCGGAAGAAAAATAAAATTTGGGTCAAGTGCCTCGACCTCGGGCGGAGAGAGAATTTCACGTATAAGCTGACAATCTTCATTTATAATAACGATTCGGTTATTTTGCGTGTCTGCAACGAAAATTTGCATATCATCCGCAACAAAAACCCTATGCGGACGGTTAAAAGTATCCCATTCGCCATCACGCCAAAAACCATCAATTACACGATTCAAATTTAACTCAATATCAAAAACGATAATGCGGTTATTTCCCGAATCCACTACATAAATATTTTTATTCAAGTCTACATTTATATCTGTAGGCTCAAACATATCGCCCAAATTTATATGCGCTTCCAGCGTACATGTCATGCCGGAATGCAAACCGCACATCTCGCCGCAACGGATATCACTGAGCCCGAACGAACGCACAGGTGCGTACGCCGCCGGCGAAGGAACAAGCGTTCCCCAATAATTATACGTGTATCCCTGAAATGGCGTACTCGCCAAAACAGCAAGCGGACTCGACATAAGAAGCAAAACAACAAAAATAATTGTGGTTATTTTTTTCATCATAACGCAACCTCCCCTACCCCATTAATCTTTCATGCCCGAAGTTGCCATCGTTTCAATAATTCTGCTTTGCGAAAAAACAAAGAACGTAATGGGTACAGCCGCCATTATTAACATTATTGCGGCATTCGCGCCTGCGCGCCCCACGCCCCCGCGTCCGACTTGGCTCATCGCGAAAGAGAGTGGTTTTAATTCTTCACTGCGAAGGAAAACACCGCCCGTTGTAGCCCAAAGAGCTTGGAATTGGAGAATAATAAGCGTAAGCCAAGCGGGCTTTACGTTAGGCATAACAATTTTGCGCCAAATATAAAACTCGCTTGCGCCGTCCAATCGTGCGGATTCAATCAGCGAATCCGGTATCTGTTCCATAAATTGCTTCATTAAGTACAGTCCTATCGGAGCCGAAAACGCGGGCAAAATTACCGCAAGATAAGTGTTATTAAACCCCAACGCAGAAATTATAAGGAAATTTGGAATAAAAGTAACGTGTCCGGTAAACATAAGCGCAAGTATAACCATTGCAAACAACTGGTTTTTCAACGGAAATTCATTTTTAGCAAGAGGATATGCCGCCATCGAAGCAAACATCAAATGCCCCAGTGTTCCGAATCCCGTAATAATTACGGAATTCAAGAAATACCGCGAAAATGGAATCCAGCTTTGTTGCATAATCAAAAATAAATCCGAAAAATTTGTTAAGGTTGGGTTTCGCACAAAAAAACGCGGCGGGAATAAAAACAATTCATCCAGCGGCTTAAAAGCATTACTTATTGTAAGTACCAAAGGCATACTTGTAAAAATCCCAAACGCGCCAAGCATCATAAACAACGCGATTGTCCCGCCCGTGGAGCGGTTCAATTTTTTTGTGCGCTTCGCGAGCTTTACTTCCTTTTTCTTAACGGGTTTTATTCCCGCCATTTCTCCGGTCATTTCCATTACGTACCCACCTTCCGTAACATACGTTGAACGCCCTTGTTAGCCCCAATCATCAGCAAAAACAGTATAGTAGCAATTGCAGACGCATATCCCATTTCAAAACGAACCCATCCGATTTCCTGTAAGTGCGTGACGATTGTATCGCCCGCATAATTTACCGTGGGAAGCCCCGCAAGAAACGAAACGATATCAGCTATAGCAAACGAGGTTGTAATCTGCATAACGGCGGCGAAAAGAAGCTGCGGTTTCATACTGGGAAGCGTGATAAACCAAAGCTCCTGCCAACGATTGCGGATACCGTCAACCGCGCCTGCTTCATACAATGCTTTATCCACGGTTTGAAGCCCCGCGATAAACGCCAAGAAACCGACACCCAAAGACATCCACAACTGAACAATCAATAAAATCGGCAGAATAAACCGTGTATCCCTAAAGAAGTTTATCGGATCATCTAAAATTCCCAAATTTATTAAAAATCCGTTTACAATTCCTTCTCTTGCGCCGCTGAAAAAGAACGCCCAAATAACAAACACGTTTCCGGAAATAGATGGTGCGTAGAAAACCAATGTAAAAAACGCGCGTATTTTTGGTGGCATATCATTTATAACCCACGCAAAAACAAAACAAAGCATAAAACTTAAAGGCCCCGTTACAACGGCAAAAATCATAGTGTTTTGCAGCGCAATTATAAAAATTTCATTCTCAAGGAACAGACGCGTATAGTTCTGCCAGCCCACAAATGTCGGAAACTGAAATAAGTTGAAACTTGTAAAGCTGAGAAATATAGCCATAAGCACCGGCAAAACCGTAAATGTGAAAAACAAAATAAAATACGGTGCCATAAGTGCGTAGCTTTGACGGCTCTTTTTAATCATCATCCACTTAGTATCTTTATAATCCAAAGTCTGACCTCCTCAGCTAAAACGAATCAAGCCCAAACTCGCGGCGTTTTGTGCGAATTTCATCATTTATAAAGCGTGTAAAATCTGTCAAGGCTTCGCGTGCACCAATGTCTTCAAGCTCAACCGTTGTGAAGAAGGCGTTACGAATTTGCCGCGGTGTAAAGTACGCACCCGGAATTTGCGGCAAGCCTTTCGCCCAATCCATTTGCTCACGTAATTGACGATAATCCGCAACAGCCCACGGCATCCGCGTAAACGATTCCATATTCGCGGTCGGGTGACGCGCGGCGGAACCCATCAACGCTTCCATCCGTTGCCCGAACATTGTTTGCGTGTCAGCGGAAGTCCACCATTTCATGAATTCCCATGAAGCATCTTTATCTCTTGCGTTTTCCATCATAATAACAGCCATTCCGCTCGTGGGAACGGTACGGTCAATACTGCCGTCCGCTTGAATTGTACCGGGTACGGGACGGAAACCCCAAAGCCCGCGAATCTCGGGAGCGAAAACCTGTAAAACGTTGAAATTCGTATAATCTGCGACTGCCAAAGGCATTTCGCCTATGCGGAAGCGATTCATAAAGTTATATTCACGTTCCAAATTATAATCGGTAAAGAAACGTGTGAAATCGCGGAAAGCGTTTAATGCAACATCCGAATCCAGTGCCGATGCCGTGTTATCTTCATTGTAAAGCGTACCGCCGCGCTGATATAGGAACATTGTGAATGTCATGTCTGCAATATCAATCGGAACTTGACCATCGGCGGGCAACGTAACAGGAAGCCCGAATTCCATATGGAACTGACTCAAATGCGCAATTGCGCTGCGTACCTCGTCCCAGCTATCGGGCGGTTCAAGCCCTATTTCATGCAATATATCTTTGCGGTAGAACAACATATAGAATGCCATAGTTTCGGGTAGCGCAAACACACGCCCGTCAAATTCATACGGGGTCATTGTGGCTGGGTGGAAACGAGCCGATACTTCATCGAAGCCGGGCATTCCCGAAATATCCGCAACCGCACCACGAAGACCGTAATCCATCGGCATCGTGTTCCACACCGAAAGCGCGACGTCCGGCCCCTGCCCTGCAACCGTCGCGGGCAGAATCGTCGCTGGGTCTGTAAGCATAAGTTTTACACCGATACCCGTTTCCCGCGTAAAAGTTTCGTCAATCATGGATTTTATAACATTCGCTTGATCGCGCCCTGTGGGAATCCATACTTCTACGCTGCGCGTAATTTCGCCTTCATAAGCCGAAGGAATTGCGTTGAAATCTATAATGAATGACCAGAACAGAGTAAGAATTTCATGCCAAAGCTGCCGCCACCAGCTATGCGCGTTCTTGGGGGCCGATGCGTCGTGCGGTAAAATATAAATCGCGTCAACAGCAAGCGATTGTTCACGAACCATCATTAACCATGTACCCAGCGAACCTATATTTATTCTGAAATCATTGATACGACGCGGGATATTTTCGACATCGTTGTACATACGCGTAAGCAACTGGGATATTGAGCGAATTATCGCGTCACGCCCACCGCGCCCCGGTGCCATCGCTATTAAGCTTGCGTGTGCGTTGTCGAGACGCTGACGGCTTGAAATCAGCTCATCGCGAAGGTGCGGCAAACGTTCTCTTATTTGATAGTCACGGAAAAAGTCGGGGGTTGTACCGGTAAGCATAACAATTTGTCTGTACAAATCATTTAGGTGCATTGAAATATCTTGTATTTCCCTCAAATACCATGCATAATCGCCAAGTACTGTTTCCATTTTTATTACATTCGTGCCTGCGTCAAGCCAAAACAGATACGCGCCATCATCGTTGCCGAGAGTATCGACGCGCCAATTATTTTGGAATTCAAAAGCAACGGCTTCCATTTCCGAAAAAGGAATTTCGCCGTTTATTGTTATTCTGCGGAAAGAATTCGCGCCGCGCTGGAAATTTTGACGCACGTTCATCGCAATTGAATACAAGCCCGCTTCCGGCACTTCAAATTCCCATTCTATCCACGAACCCGGCGCACTCCACGAGCCGCCACCAATGTGGTTTACTCTAATATATTTCGCATCATAAGGTAACACGCCCGGTCCGCCTGTGTCCGCGCCGGGAGCAAGCATCGCGGAAGACTTACGCACTGCGTTTTGCCCTTCTATACGAATCGGCTCTATGCTCGAAACGCTCGGACGCACCAAATTAGCCCTCTGCGCGGCGACCTGTGAATAAAGAAGTACCTCGGGGGCTTGATGAACGCGTATATGTCTGATTTTCATCGGTTCGCGCAAAGAAACCAAACCGATTGTATTTCGACCTTCATTAAAATAGAAGGAAAAATATTCGTTGTAAGTACCCATTGCATCGCGAAGAGTTACTTCTGACCATCTATGATGCTCTACTTGGGTTGGACGCATATCGTTGCCCAGAGCGTCACGCTGAATGAAAATGTAACTTGAAGTATCTGCACACCACACTTCCCGATTCACCCATGTACGGCGCAATTCCAGCGGATTCGACTCGAAAAACGGCACCTCACCATTTATAAAAATCGCCCGTTGAATATCGGAACTGCGTCCTTCCGAAGAAAAATATTTCAATGAAATATTGTAAAGCCCTGCTGCGGGCGCGATAAATTCCCATTCGATTAAACCCTGCTCGTCCGTCCATACGGAAACACCGGGGACACCTTCAAAATCAGTATAATGCTTAACATCCATACCTTCGGCAATTATGTAATCCGCCGCGTCAATCACGATATCATTCTCAAGAACAGGCCGTGCGGCATCTGTGTGAAGCTGTAAATAATCTGTAAAATGAAAACGCTCCCCAAACGTAGTAAGGGTTTCATCATATATTTCAAGCTGTGAAAGCCCGTTTTCAACGGCGTGCACGGGGGCAAAAACACCGCCTAACATCACAATAACAAGCAACCAGCACATTAGCTTTTTTATTCTCATTTTCCAACTACCCCCCGATTCATTGAGCAAAAAATAACATTTCACACAAATATCATTGCAAGTATAGTGCTATCCTACAAAAAAGTCAACGTTTTTTTGTATGATTTCACAATGAATAATATCTGTTTTAAATTGCAATAATAAAAAAGATAAAAATTCAAAAGGAAGGAGAATTTTCCATGCAAACATTAAAACAATCTGAACTGAACTGGATTCGCGAGGTTGTATCGGCGCATAACATGACGGCTAGCAAGCTTCAAACATACGCCGGACAGGTGCAAGACCCGCAAATCAGGCAAATGTTCTCCACTGCGTCAGGTCAGGCAAAGCAATCGGCGCAAACTTTGTTGCAAATGCTTTAAAAATTTATGTAAAAAGGAGATTTTAAAATGCATGAAAAAGAAATTGTATTAGACGTTCTTGGCGGTGTAAAAGGAAGCCTTGCGTGTTACGCAACATTTATAAGCGAAACCGCAAACCCAACCCTTCGCCAAACCTTCCAGCAAATGCGCGACGGCGACGAAAAATTTCAATACGATTTATACAAAATCGCCGAGCAAAAGGGTTATTACGCCACATCGCCAAATGCTTCCCCGCAAGACATGACTTCCGTTAAAACAGCATTAAGCGGAACACCGGCGCATATGGGAATGAAATAGGTTTTTATGTATAAGAAAAAACCGCCGGAGGAAAAATCCTTCGGCGGTTGTCACGTATTCCAAATACGCTTAGCAGCTCGTTCAGTGGCATTACTGCGGGCGTGAGATTCACGCGTACTTCAAGAGGCTGTGTTACATCTGCGCGGGTTACATATATAATAAAGCTTCCCGATATAGGCGGTTCGTTCGAGGCGGGACGAATGCCCGAGATTGTTATTGCCGCGCCACTTGCCACTGCGAAAATTCCTTCGGGCAAAGAATCGTAGTCAAAAGTAATTTCGCCTGTTGCGGTGCCGCTTACGTTTATTGTTTGTGAAAGATTTTCATCATCTATTGCCGCGTATTCCGCGTCGAAAATTATCTCGCATTCCATGGTTTCGACCGCGGGTGACGCTAATGCATCACCTATAATTTCGATATCATTAATTGAAGTATTTCCGCTCATTCTTGCGGCACCTGTGTTCGCAAGTCCGCTATCTCGCATATACAAACGAAGATACACAACCGGTTCGTTTGCAATTTCCGAGGGCAGAACGAATTCGTCAAATGTCTGCGAATGCGGCCAATTTAAGTCCGAATAGTTGTTTCTGCGGAAGCCCACGGTGTTTTGCAAACTAACTTTGTTTGTTGTATCTGCAATCGAAATGAACCCGCCCTCACTGCCTATCCTGTACGCAAGCCCGAAGAAATCGGGACCGCTTCCGGTAGACCGTTGCCGCGCCGAAAACCTTATGTTTTTATATCCAGTGGTTTCAAACCTAATTTGAAACGCCGTAGCGGTATCAACAGTAACGCCGTAATCGAGATCTCCCTCGATTGTCTCCGGATTAAACGCCCGCCAACCGGGGCTAAAGTTATTGAAAACCATAGGCGCACGCGCATTACCGCGATAACCTATAATTTGTTGTTCGTTTCCGCTCCACGCGGTTAAGTTGGAATTCATGAAAATTCCGCCGGTTGCGTCAAATTGATTGCCATCGTCGGCAGCCGAGTTAGATTCCGTACGCACCAGTTCCACCAGCATAACGTCCGTTTCGCCGGGGATACCCGGAGCAGGCTCCCAATTCGCGGTCACGGTAACATTCGCGGCGGGCATTACGAATGTCGCGCCGTTTCGCCGCGTTTCGTTGTCAATTGTTACATCCTCAGATGTCCAATTTACAAAACGCATACCCTCCGGCGGGGTTCCCGCGCCAAGTGCTACAATCGCGCCTTCGCGTGCCGGGTTGGGGTTCGCGCTGTGGTTCGCGCCGCCGCCGATTATTGTTACATCAAAAGTTTCACCCGTGAAACCACCTATTTCATCGCCGATAATTATAATGTCGTTAATGGAAGTGTTACCTCTTGTTCTTGCGTTGTTTGTGCTTGCAATCGCGCTTTCGCGCATATACACACGAAGATATACAACGCTTTCGTTTTCAATTTCCGGAGGAAGACGGAATTCATTAAATGTTTGGGAACCCGGCCAATCTAAGTCTTCATAAGAATTGGTACGGAAACCTGTTGTTTCTTGCAAACTTACCGAGTTTGTTGTGTTCGCAATCGAAGTAAACCCGCCGTCACTGCCTACTCTATACGCAAGCGCGAAGAAATCGGGACCGCTTCCGGTAGACCGCTGCCGCGCCGAGAATCTGATATTTTCATGACCTGTGGTTTCAAATCTGATTTGGAACGCCGTAGCGGTATCAACGGTAACGCCAAAATCGAGATGCCCCGCGCTTACCGATGGATTAACCGAACGCCAGCCCGCACCGAAATTGTTTAAAACAATAGGTGCGCGAACCGTTCCGCGGAAACCTATATTCCGTTGTTCGTTTCCGCTCCACGCTGTTAAGTTGGACACTTCCCGGAAAAATCCGCCCGTTGCGATAAATTGATTGTCTTCGGCAGCTACGTCATTTTCCATTTCCACTAATTCCATCAGTACAACGTCCAATTCGCCCGCTCCATCCGAGATATCCTCCCAATGTGCGGTCACTGTGATATCATGGGCGGGCATTATAAATGACGCGCTAAATTGCTGTGTCCGATTGAGAATAGTTACATCTTCCGATGACCAGTATGCAAAGCGAGTACCTTCGGGGGCTGCTCCCGCGTTAAGAATTACATTCGCGCCTTCATGCGCCGGGTTGAGACTTGCTCCGTGGTCCGTGCCGCCCCCGCTTATTGTTATGTTAAATCTTTCAGGCTCGAAGAAATTTGCGATTATGGTAACGGGTAAGTGAATCATAGTGAAATATGCCATCGTGGGACTGGTCGCGTTTTCAATTATTACACCGGGGGTGGATGACGTCCATCCTAAAAAGATATGACCCTCCGGGGGCGTATCCGCGTAAAGCGTTACGGTTTCACCGAGAGTCGCAAAATGTGGGGTCGCGCCGTCCTCGTAACCAGAAATACCGCCGATTACCGTTACGCGGTTTGTCGGAACAAATATAGGCACCCAACGTCCGTCTCCGCTGTAACGCGGACGAACCAACTCAAGCTGACGGTTTGTTAATCCGTCCCTGCTTGTGCCTACACGGTGAGATATTGCATTTTCGTAGTCAGGGGGGTATCCGTAGTGTACTCGTACAAAATCACGCCGATTATCCGATGTGTTTCGTGAATGCCGCCGCCGCACAGACGCTTGCCGAGATATATCCCCCGCGGGGCCGCTTCCCAGAAAATGCGCTGTGTTTTCCGGTGAGTTGTTATGCACGCCGACCAAATCTATAATGCCATACCATTCTTCTTTGGTGATTTCATTTGAAAGCGGCTCATTACTGTCAACCAGAGCGGCAACCATATTATTATTGTTGAACCGTAAATCCCATTCCATGTCCCAATCCGGAATTACATAACGAACCAAGTGACCATAAACATCATCGGAGATAAGGGGGTCTTCTGTGTTGTCGTTAAACCAATCCATGCTTACCACTAAAAAAGATGTTTGAGGCTGTATTGTAAAATCGGGAAGTTCAAGCACATTCCATGGACGTATACCGCTTCCGCTTGCAACCTGCAATGAAAATCCCCTCAAGTTTATGTGCCGGTTTGTAGGGTTATAAAGCTCTATAAAGCCGTGTGAAATTGCGTTTCTTCCGGGCGAACCCTGCCCGTATGCTTGATAGATTATTAAACCGGGCAAATCACGCAGGATTCCAACGGACGGTTCCGCTGCCCATGCTCCGTCTCCGCTGTAACGGGGGCGCATTTCCTGCCATTCTTCGTCCGATAATTCAAGGTATCTTATTGAAGGAAAGTCTTCTTCGTTATTTCCGGTATTCACAAAATCAACTCTGCGAACGCCCAGCGAACGCGAAATCCGCGCCGGCGCAATTAAGTAGTTGTCTGTCCTGTCGCGGGGCGGGCCGGTGTTAAGCGCGCCCAGCAAATCAATTACCCCGCAGTTTTCCGTGATAAAAGCGGGCAGAGGTTCTTGGTGACCCACCAACGCAACAGACAAACAGCGGTTGCCGAATTCGTAGTCTGTTTCAATGTCCCATTTTTCTATGACGCGATGTTCATCTAAATTGCTTTCGCCGAAGTCGCTAACTATCAAGAAAGACGAAAACGGCTCAATGTACCCTTCAAGTTCAATCACATTCCACGGGATTGGCGGCGGAGGCGCGGTACCGTCCGAACCGGGGTCGCCGGGTGTTTGAACTTGTACAGAAGAATCGCCAAGATAAACACGTTCGTCCGTTGGGTTAAAAAGTTCGACAAAGCTGTGAGAAACCGCGTTACTCCCCGAGTTGCCACCTGCGTACAGTTGGTTGATTATTACATTCGTTTGGCACGGGGCTACATCGTTTTCATTTGTTTCGGGATAAGTAGTATTAACGTCTGCCGAAATGGTTTGATTTTCCGGAAGCGTAATCTCTTGCGCTGCTTCTTCTGTGTACGGCTCCGGATTTGCGTCCGTATAATTGCTTGTTTCAGCGCCGGTTTGGTTTGCCACGTTTGTTGAGTTTACCGTTTCGTTCCGAACAAACCCGTCAGACGGCGGCACTTCCGAATTTTCGGTTCCCTGTTTTGATGATTCCGACGGAACAACTTCATATACGCCCGCGACTCTTTCAACCTCGCTGTCGAACAGCGAAGGCAAAGCATGAACCACTACGAACGCAAAAACCGCCATCGAAACCGCAATTCCGATTGTTAAAGATTTTTTCGTTTTCATAATATCTTTAAGCCCCACCCTTCTTGTACATAAAAACTTCCTAATATTATAGCATTAAAATAAGATCCCGCAAACAAGAAGTTTTCGGGATTTTTTAATACCATATTTATCCAAAACCCTGCATACAATATCAAGAAATAGTTTAAGGGGTTGAAAAAGATGAAACAAACAACGCATGAAAATATCAAGCAAATGGATATCTCGCTTGGCGGGGGGATTTTTGGAGAAAAAGCGCGTATTGATACTATTAACCATCCTGTTTTGGTAATCGGGCTTGGCGGCACGGGAACAGACGCGCTTCTTCGGCTAAAATATCAAATTAACCGCCGTTTTAAATTGCCGGAAAATTCCGTTACAAAGCAAAAAAAATCCAAGCCCGACAATATAGAATATCTCACATTTGAAACAAACGAACACGACCGCAAAAAATACAAGGGAATTTCGCTTGACCCATACACAGAAACGGTACTCCTCTCTAACGCGGGAATCGGCGCGATTTTAAACAACCGTTCAACTTTGCCGGACTATATAAGCAAGTGGCTAAACCCGGGGCTAACGATTACCGACGGCACAAAAGGCGCGAGCGGCAACCGTCAAGCGGGACGGCTTTTGTTATTTGAAAAAATAAACACGACAATCGACGCAATCGACAATAAAATAAAAACCCTTCGCACAGACCAAGAAAATAAACTGCTGGTATTTTTGCTTTCAGGGCTTTCGGGTGGAACGGGCGGCGGAATGTTTCTTGATATCGCGTATATAATCCGCGGCTTAATGGAACGCGAATTTGGCGGCAAGGGTATCGACAAAGTGGAAATCACCGGATATCTTTTCACGCCGGACGTTCATCTGGCAGGAAATAATTTAAACATTCACACGCAGGAATACATACAGCGCAACGGTTACGCCGCATTGAAAGAACTTGATTATTTCATGAACATCGAAGAACGAAGTGAACGTTTTTCGCAAAAATACGGCACACGTCTTGATGTGAACTCCGCGCTCGCGCCGTTTAATCTGTGTCATTTGGTAAGCGCGTGTAATATCGACGGCGTTTTTTTGAAAGGCGCGTATGATTACTGCATGAATGTTACTGCGGAAAATATCGTGAATTTTCTCGCGCTTGAAGATAAAGAAAGCGGCAACGAATTAGCTTATGTGGGTTTGCGACACAAACGAAAAACCCCGCTAATATCAAGATTTTTGACCATCAAACCAGTAGAGTGTAAGTTCTAAACAACCCAATTTTCTGTAGAGGTTATATTGATAAAGAGTTTTTGTATTTCTCCAAAGATGAATACAAAATACCGCAAGTTGATGCTTATGGAAATTTTCGCTGTGCTGTTTAAATAAATACTATTTCTATCTCAATGAAATTTTATGCGCAAAAAAGCGTTATGGACGCAAGTGGATTCCTATAACGCTTTTTTGTGTGCGTATAAAAGATAGACTCATAAGAAAGGAGAAATTTTCAATGTTTGTGGTTATAGCATGTGCCGCCATAGTTTCATTGATTATTACCATAATTGTCTTTTGCGGTGATAAAGATGAAAAAAAAGAAGAAAAAAAGTGGAAGGTATGGTGTTGGGGGGCTGTATTTGCGGTAATTATCTTTGTAGTGATTTCATTTTATGGATTTTTAATTCATTCAATCATTACTAAAGAAAGACAAAGAAGAGAATTAAATGAGCAACGAACCGAACAAGCAATTTACGCTTTAAATAAATTTATTTACGAGGAACTTGAAGGAAATTTGCCGCCAGAAATGTGGTATTTACCGAGGAATAGTAGCAACAGATTCTTATCAGCAAGAGTAACAACGGAATTTTATGAAAATTTCTTTGTTTGGATGACTGGGCAAGATTTTGATTTTTCATTAAATCATGCCAGAGAAGCGATAGAGCACGGCAGGTTTAATATATCTCCATTTTTGTCATTAGATTAAGTAACCCATCTCTCTGCTTTCATGTCGGCAAAAATTTTACGCTGTGAGAGAGGAAAGTATTATTAAACAGACCATTTCTCATCATTGAAAAAAGGTAAAGCATTTCGGGCGCAAATTGTTTCCGAAATAACGCTTTTTTGTTTGCGTGAAGAAAAGTAGAAAAGGAAGTGAATTGTGAAAGCATTAGATGCGGAGAGTTACATTAAACAATGCAATGAAAATAATCTAAGCCCGTCTACCATAAAGGCATACAGGCAGGATATTTCACAGTTTTTGAAATTTGCAGATACTTTGAATTTGAATGAAGGATTCATGATATCAAGTGAAGTAATTATAAAATATGCTGAAAGGTTGAAAAGCATATATGCCCCAAGAACGGCGCAACGCAAGTTCGCCAGTATTCGGGCATTTATAGAGTTTCTTCAGGGGAATTCGGGCGAAAATCCGGCAATGAATGTTAAACCATCTTTCGGTGCAGTCAGGAAAACACCTGAAACAGTGCCGATTGAGATAATAGAACGCCTGTATGAAGCCGCATGGAGAGAATATCTTCAATCAACGAGTTCTTTCGGGCAACAAACATCATTACGTGATATTGCGATTTTGGAATTGTTTTTCACAACAGGTCTACGAATATCAGAATTATGCGCACTTGATGATAACGATGTTTCCTTGGAGTGCGCCACAATTTCCGTGCGAGGAGTACGGGCGAGAACAATTCATATTAACAATGAAACGGTTATCGAAGCATTGCGGCAGTACGCAACTATAAAGGAAAGTGTGGAATTTTTCTTTGTTACAAGGCAACATACGCGACTATCCGAACAATCCGTTCGAGGGATAATAAACAGACTTACTGAAAAAGCTGAGATTGATTTTCACATCAAACCCAACACAATACGGCATACGTTTATATCGTTGATTATGAATGAAAATGTTAATATCCATGATGTTCAATCTATGCTTTGTCACGGCTCACTTAATGCGACATACTCAAAATCATCAAAAAGAAATGTATTACCGCCAAGCATCAATCCACGAAACAAAATAAAATGCGGAATTTACAGGCAAAAAGGAACGAACGGCGCAACAATCCATGTACTGCCTTTCGAGATTCCCACGCTTAAATCAACAGGACTTTCTTGAGGTGCAATCGTTGCTATTGTCAACGAGAAAATAAATATTTGCAAAAAAAGCCATGCGGCAACCCCTTGTGATAAAATAAATAAAATATAAACACGAGTGGGGAAAGAGTATGAAATTGAGAGAGATGCGGGAATGTGCCGCTAATACATTGGATTTCTTTATTGATGCTATGCCCGACGTACCTTTCACAAAAAATGGCGTAATAATTGAATTTGCAAAAAAATCGGATATGGCAAAACGCGCCGTCGAACTCTGCGAAATGTATTGCCCCGATAAAATTCTCAATACCAGTCAATGCCACCAGCTTAATAAATCAATAGCGGCTAATGCACTTATTGGCAGAGAAAAATCGGCTGTACTTGTTCGCATAGATTCAAAATTGAGCAAGAATAATTTACGAAGAATACTTGTGCATGAACTAATGCACATTTTTTGCGCCAAGTTGGAGATAGACAGCGAGCATTTTATTGATATATATGGAAGCGGCACAACGCCCGAAGCAACCCCGGAAAATAGAATCCACGACGGAATGCTTGTTGCCGGATATTCGGTTTGGACTGAATTTATTGCACAATACTATGCTATTAAATTAATTGACGAGAAACCGTATGTATTCAATAGCATCGCCGAATATATAACCCAATTGCTTTTTGAAGTGAACGGACTTGACCTTAAAATAAGCAAGGATTCGTTTTCAATGGCTTGTGCATATTGGTTTAATTGTACGGACTTGGACGATACAATTGCTGAATTAAAAGAACCCAACACATTCATACCGTCTGAAGATCCACATGGCGAAGAAACTCAAAACACTCTTTGTGGTTGCATAAATCACATTTACAGTCAAATGCAAAACACCAAACCGTGGAAAATCACTGAGGAATTTATTATTGAGCTTGGGATTAAATTTTGTATGTTCAGAACGGCGAACAGCTTTTATATCGGAATAATCAATTAAATAACACAAGTAGAGAAGTAACCGTAACTTAAATGCTGATAGGAAGATGATGAGCAAAAGAGTTTTAGGAGGAAAAACTATGGATTATCTCAAAGACTTCGATAAACACAAAGACCGCATTTTGAGAACATTGAAATCGCCCGAATATCAAGAGAAAGAACTCATCAGCGATATACTTACTAACCTAAAAAATGCGAATACGATTGAGTTATCGCATATGCTTAAAAGCGATAACTACAAGGCGTATTTCCTACTGTTTCTTGCGATAATGTACGCCATTGAGCCGCACAAAGATGAACTGCACAAGATGGATTTAGTCGTGGGAAACATCATAATAGAACGAACAAAAAATGTAATTAGACCTATTGCCGTAAAAAGACCGAACAATTTCTCATCATGAGAAATTGTAAAACCCACCGATTGGAGGAAATAAAATGCTGGAAATGAACCTAAAAAGCCTTTTGAAGTTTACAATTAACCAAGACGCAAACGAACTGCACCTTGCACCGGGCGCAGTTCCACATATGCGCCGCAAAGGTGAACTTGTCGGAATTGATATGCCGCCACTTAACCAAAACAATATGCGGGAAATCCTTAACGACAATAATATGCTCGGAGATTCAAAAAAATCCACCTGTCTGCAAGCTGAAACATCTATTGTTTTCAGCTTTTCTATTAGTGGGCTTGGACGATTTAGGGCGAATATTTACAGGCAAAGGGGAACGAATGGCGCAACAATCCGTGTATTGCCTTTCGAGATTCCCACCATTGAAACGATAGGGCTTTCTGAAAAGATGGGTTTTATTAAATCAAGAAATGAAGAACTCACATCATTTACAAAAGGGCTTGTGCTTATAAGCGGTTCAGGCGGCACAGGAAAATCCACTTCGCTTGCCGCATTGGTAGACCACTTTAACAGCAACAAGGTATGCCATATCGACACAATCGAAAATCCAATCGAATATCTTTACACGCACAAAAAAAGCATCGTAACACAAAGAGAAATCGGCACAGACGTAAAATGCCTTGAAAGTGCAATAAAAGCCGCAAAATCAAAGTGCATTGATATAATCGCTATTGACGAACTTCCCAACAACGAAGAAAGTGTTATGCTTGCTGTAACCGCCGCAGAGGATTTTTTGGTTTTAGCAACACTTAAAACGCAACCATTAAACGAGAATTTGGTTGAGTATCTCCGAAAAATTATCGGAGATAATGAACTCAACATGAAAAGGCTGTCCAATGTTTTGCGTGTAAATATTTATCAAGACATAAAAGACGGCACTGTTAAAACAAAAATTGCAGTAGACCCATTTCATATGGGGGTATAAAGCCGCACGGCTACCTGAAAAGGAAGAACTCCTACAAGGCGCAGAAATCAAAGCCGTCGAACAAAAAAAAGCCCTTGACGGAAGAACAGGTACGGACAACCCAAAAGAGCAAACACTAATGCAAGACCGAAAAAAAGAACAAGCCGTAAGCAAAACGATAAGCAAGAAAGAATCAAGCCCAACAGCGGAAGGGACGGTGCGAGGATTTACTAAGCCACACAGCCCAACAACAACAACGAACGCAAGACAGCACGATAAAAAGCAAACACGAAACAGATAACGGCCCACGGTAACTTATTTGCGTCTTTTTCGCTCGGTTAAGCAACCGGGCTTTTTTATTCCAAAAAATAGGAGATGTTAAAATGACACACGCTTTAACGAGCAAAAGAAGAATGAACCCAATGGATTTTATGCACACAAAGCAAAAATCGCTTTTCGCAAAGCAACAGCAAACCGCAAACAGGATTAGTGTCGCAGATTTCACAAAAGGCTATTTCATAAAATTTCCGAGTTTTCTTTTCAATAAATATTTCAAGGGACTAATAAACAGCGATGCCAAACTTACGTATATGCTGCTAAAAGAAAGAATTAGCCTAAGCCTAAAAAATGGCGCACGGTGGGTAGACAAAAAAGGCAAGGTGTTTTGCTATCTATCCAGAGAAGAACTTGCGGATTTACTTAATGTTTCAATAAACACAGTAACAAAAGCAATGAAAAGTCTTGTCAACGTAGGACTAATCGAAGAAGAACGGCAAGGCATGGGTAGACCAAACAGAATTTACATTGTCACTCCGGCGAACATAAATTTTAAGGACGAGCATATCTACAATGAATATCTTGAAGAAAATTTCGATTCGCCGACCGCAGAAACAGATGACAATGAAGAATTTGCACTTGCAATGCATGACAAAGCCAGTAATAATGCACCTTCGCAAAGAATCACAAATTTTGTGAATCATGAGCCACAAACCGCAGACAAGAATCATAAATCTTGTGAATCCAGAATCGCAAATTTTGTGAATCATGAGTCACAAAATTTGGGAGGGAATAAGACTTACAAGAATCAAACTTACGATAGTCATAGTCATGTCATGTCACACGCAAGCGATAAAATCGAAAGCCAAGAAGGACAAAGAAAGGATATCAATCCGCCGCGAACTATTACATTCAAGATACACACAGACGCACTATCACAATTTTCCGATTCGGTCAAAATACCCCCCCAAGTAATAGCGCAAGTACCCGGTTTACCCCCACCATTAATTACTTCTTTCACCGAAAACATAAAAAAAATGGCTTCCCCGCAAGATTGTTTGTTATTCGACCAACAAACATATCCGCAAAAAAGGAAAACCACCAAATCTGATGAACAAAAGTATAACACGCAACTCAAAGAAATACAAGAGCAAATAGACTACGAAAGTTTAACCGATGAGCCAGCGAATAGAGAGTTCTTAGACAGCATCGTGAAAATCATGCGAGATGTCATTTACTCAAATCTCTCAGAAATAAAGGTTAATGGCGAATTTAAGCCTATTTCCATAGTGCGGGGTACATTCCTCAAGCTAAACTATGAGCACATTGAATTTGTAATCAGCAAATTCAAAGAACAAGCACACGAAATAAAGCGCATAACCTCGTATCTCCGTACAATGCTTTACAACTCCGTCCACGAAATGGAATTTCATTACGATAACTTAGTGCGCTCGCACTATGGTCGTTATTCACGATGCACGTAATTTTAACTATTGCAAATTTCGATTAAGACAACAATTTCTCATGATGAGAAAATGACGGCATAAGCCGTTTTTTTTGTTGCAAAATCCTTTTTTTCAGGTTGCACAAAAGACATAAACAAAGGGGTAGTATTGTGCGAGAAACGATGTACGAATTGCACTACAATCAAGAAAAATCGCATTGGTGGTTCTGTGCCCGCCGTAAAATTGTGCTTGACATTGTGCGCAAACTGCATGGCGAAAGAATAATTGAGTTTGGTTGTGGTGCAGGGGCTATGCTTCAAGAACTTTCAGAAACAAAAGACGTAACAGGACTGGATGTAAGCCCCTTTGCCCTTGATTATTCTAAACAGGTATTCAACGGTAAACTTATACAAGCTTCCCTTGAAGATGAATTGCCATTCAAAAACGAATATGACATAGGGCTTGCGCTTGATGTGATAGAACACATCGAAGATGATTTGACCGCATTAAAAAATATGGAAAAGGTTGTTTCAAGAGGGGGACGGCTGATTCTAACGTGTCCGGCGTTCAATTTTTTGTGGTCTGCTCATGATGACAGTAACGAACACAAGCGAAGATACACATCAAGAGAATTAAAAACCTTGATAAGGCAAACAGGTTTCGAGGTGGAATGTATCACGTATTACAATTTTTGGTTGTTCCCGATTGTTGCCGCAATCAAGTGTATTTTCAAGTTGCTTCGCATTGACGATACATCGAGCGAGATTGTATATGCAAAGCCCCCATTTTTCAATGAGTTGTTATATATGATTTTCGCAAGCGAAAGATTTTTTATCAGCAGAAAAATAAAACTCCCCTTTGGGGTTTCCCTTCTCGTTGTACTCAAAAAGCGATAATTTGAGTTGCTTGCGAAATCTTTTATTTTCAGACCGCCCAAATGAAACGGAGAGTGAGTTAAGTGCCGATTAAAACCCCGAAACGCTTCACGGACGAGCAAATTTCCCAAGCAAGAAGCATAGATTTGCTGTCATTTCTCCAAAGGACAAATCCTGCATCGTTGAAACAGTCTGCCCCTGGTGAATACACCATGCACCCACACAGCAGTTTCAAGATATCCAATGGTAAATGGCGGTGGGTAAAGGGCAACATGGGTGGTTACAGTGCAATGGACTTCTTGTTGAAATACGAAAAAATGGACTTTGTAAGTGCAATGAAAACCATTTTGGACGAGCAAGTATACGTAAAGTCTAATGAGGAACAAGCCCACGGTAACACAATCGCAACAGTTGAGCGAAAAAAATTCCTTCTACCTCCTGCCGCCGAAAACAACGACAAAGCAATAAAATACTTGCAAGGACGTGACATAAGCACATCCGTAATCGAAAGGTGCTTAGACCTTGGGATTGTCTACGAGGGCATAACAATAGGTGCGAAAACTAAGGAGAAACTCATTACGGCAGGGGAATTGAAAGGTGATGAAACCGATTCCGTCACACTAGAAAACGTGGATAGATGGATTGAGGAAGGTACAATCAAGGAATGGGAAAAAATGCGTAACTGCGTATTTGTCGGCAAAGACGGTGATACACCAAAGTACGCATCACAAAGAGGGCTTGTCGGCAGTTATCGCGGTGAAAGCCAAGGAAGTCAAAAAATATACGGTTTTTGCATACCGCCGGAAACAGAGCAAGGCAAAAACACCATATTTTGCTTTGAAAGCCCAATAGACGCTATGGCACACAATACATTTATGGAACTTGCAAAAGAAAATGGCGATAACCACATGGACGGTTATCACTTATCCCTTGGCGGTGTAACTTACGGCGCATTGGAGCAATTCCTCAAAAGAAATCCGCAAGTAATGCAGATATACTTGTGCTTGGACAACGATGAAGCAGGGAGATTAAGCACCAAATATATAGCCAAAGAAATCAAGGATAATGCCAAGCTGAAAGACGTAATCGTAATAAATGCGCCGCCGAAATACGGCAAAGATTATGCCGATACGGTAGTAGTGGTAAAACAGCAGTACGCAGAACTGCAAGAGAATGAAAAGACAGGCGACCTGAAAAAAGAGAATAAAAAGCGTGATACAGGCGCGAAATAGGCGGTGCAATGGCATGAACGATAGGAAAATCAAGAAAAAACCAAATCATTTTTTGAACTGGATTCCTTATATTTTTATTATGCTTTTGTGTTGGTTTGTAATTATTCCTGCAATACCTATAACATTTCCCATTCACGATGTAATTATCGGCTTAATAATCGCCGCAGTATTCAAAGCCTTTGTATACATCAAAATAAAAGATAAGGAAGCAAAGGAACGCGAGGAAGAAATGCAAATTGAACGCATGGCAAAAAAAATGGCGTCCAACACAGAGGAACAGCGAAAACAACAGCAATGGCGGCAACAAAAAAAATTCCGAGGTTAAACCCAAACAATTTCTCATCGTGAGAAATTGTAAACGGAGTTAGATATCGCTTTTTCTCACACCGAGAAAAAGCTATTTTTTTTGGAGGAGCGTATCGAAAATGTCAATGGAAGTACAGCAAGATGCAACAGGCGTAGTTGAAAGACAAATGGAAAAAATATTTGACAGTTATTTCGCATTTGTAGGGCGCAGTTTAGAAAATATAATTTTCGGCGCATTAAACAAAGAGTATGTCCCCTATAACAAAGACGAAAACAAAGTAACCGGAACGCTTGACAATTCCAATGACACCTCCGACAATCCCCCTTCCGGCGGCGAAAAAACATTAGAGGAACTGGTCACAAGAAATGACGGTAATGAATTTAAGACCGACTCTTTTGACATAAGTGCGCAAAATGAAGTGCTTAAACTTTTTGACGAAACCGCCAAAGAGCATGGCGTAGACTATGCCATAATGCGTGGCGAGTTTGGTGAAGTAAACCCCGAACTACCCGAGCAAGTAACTATTATTTTCAGAAAAACCGATACGGACAAAATGATGGCAGTTTTTAAAGATTTTGCCGAGAAGGAAACCGAACGGCAAGAAAATAGACAAGCCACTGAAACCGAAAAGGGCAGAGATGAACGTCAAAAAAAGGAAGAACCGAATAAGAGCAGTGATAGCAAAAGAGAGAAGAAGGACGAAAAACCGAAAGAGCCGCAAAGAACATCTGCCCCCACAAAAAAGAAAAAGAAGGAAGGGCAAACTTTGAAAGAAAAGAAAGCACAAATCCAAAGGAAAAGGGCAGAATCAGAGCAAGATAATGAGCAAAAGGAACGCAGGAAGGACAAGAGCGCACGATGAAAATGGATATGAAAAAAATAATGATAGAACTTATTCCCATTGGTGTGGCGTTCTTTATCGCAAACAATGTAATCATGCCTATGATAACATTTGACCTGCCCTTCCCGAGGATTGTCGGTTCATTGATAATGACAGTAGCGTTCAAGTTACTCTTAATCGTAAGGAAACTCGACCAAAAAAAATTACGCACAGGTGAAGAATACGGTTCTGCAAAGTTTTCAAACGCCAATGATATTGCACCATTCAAAGACCCAAACCCCGACAACAATGTTATTTTGACGAAAACGGAATCAATGACACTCAATCCACGCCTTGAAAACCCGGAACACAATCGAAACAAAAATGTTCTTGTGGTAGGCGGTTCGGGTTCGGGTAAAACGCGATTCTATGTAAAGCCAAATTTGATGCAGTGCGAAAGCAAAAAATTCCCTGTATCTTTTATCGTAACCGACCCAAAGGGGACGGTAATGATTGAATGCGGGGATATGCTTGTTAAAAAGGGTTATAAAATAAAAGTTCTAAATACAATCGACATGGATAAAAGCAGTAAATTCAACCCTTTCAAATATATTCAAGGACGCAATGACTTGGAAACACAGGCGAACATCGAAGTATTTGTTGCTACACTTATGGCAAGCACAAAAAAAGAGGGTACAAGCGGCGGCGAGCAATTTTGGCAAGATGCTGAATCTCTTTTATACAGTGCGATAGTTACGAATATTCACTACACTATGGATGTATCGGAACACAAAATGGAAACGCTTCTTGACATGATTGGTTCAATGCAAGCAATGGAAGATGAAGAAGGCTTCAAATGCGATATGACAATTGAATTTGAAAACCTTACAGACTATATCCAAATGGTTGAAGAAGGTTTGGAACTTGATTCTGAAAATCTCATAAAATTACTGGAAAGCATGAACTACACTTTCGAGGAACTTGAAGAAATTCGCAAGATACCAAAAGCCGAGCGCGAAAAATCATTGATAGACGAGAAAACCGTCTTTAACGAAAAACTATTCAATGAATTTTTACTTTCAAAGAAAAGCAAGATGAGCGATGAAGACTACAATGAAGCCACCCATTACTTTATTAACGGCGAACTAGAAAAACTCAGAAACTTTCTGATTGTAAATAAGTTGAAATACGACAGAACCGTCTACTTGGCATACGAACGTGCTAAATTTCACGAAAACACATACTTCGACCCCAAGAACTTTGACGGCATAAAGTATGCAATAGATTGTTTCTGCGGTTATAGTCAAGCCGCAGGAAAAACCGCGAAATCAATACTTATCTCATGTGCGGCGCGACTTAAAGTATTCCGCAATTCTGCTGTAAAGGAAATAATGTCGGACGATGAAATGGAGATTGAAAAACTCGGCGGCTACTTCAAGGAGAAAAATAAAACAGTACCGAAAATGGTTCAAAAGATAGACCCAAAAACAAATAAGCCCATGATAAAAATCGTTGAAGTTGCTGACAATACCGCAAAACGCGAAAAATATTTACCCGGACCCCTTGGTAACATTCAGCGCATCATCGACAAAAACAGCAAGAGCAAGCAAAAGACGAAAAAGGTAAAACAGCCTGTAATGGTTGAAGCAAAGGACAAAGACGAAAAAACCATTATGGAAACCGTTGCAGAAAAAGTTATAGTAAGAGAAAAACACGCATATTTCATCATAATTTCCGACACCGATTCTACGTTTAATTTCCTTGCAACCTTTTTCTATACCATGCTTTTCATAACGCTTGTAAAAAAAGCCGACACAGAATTTGATGGTCGTTTGCCTGTCCATGTTCGCCTAATCTTGGATGAATTTGCCAATATCGGCGTTATCCCGGAGTTTGAAAAGAAAATCGCCACAATCCGAAGCCGTGAAATTTCAGCAAGCGTAATATTGCAATCCCAAGCACAGTTAAAAGCCCTCTATAAAGACCACATGAATACGATTATCGGCAACATGGACACATATTTGTACTTGGGCGGCGGCGAAAAGGAAACCCTCAAAGATATTGTAGACTTGATGGGTAAAGAAACGATTGATATGTACAATACGTCCAAGACCTATGGAAATTCTGAATCACATGGACAAAATTACCAAAAGACAGGCAAAGAACTAATGACAATAGACGAACTTGCCACAATGCCGCGCTCCAAATGCATTTTACGCATAAATGGCATACGTCCCTTTAAGTCTGACAAATATGACATCACACAGCACAAGAATTTCAAAATGCTTGAAGATGGCGGTGCGCCCAAGTTTAACATTGATAAATATAATGCCGAACTGCAAGCAAAAAAGCAAAAGGCAGAACAAGAAGTAGAAGCCAAAAAACAAGCCAAGCGCGAACAAGTCCGCAAAGAGATTGAGGAAAAGGAAGCGAAGAAAGCAGAGGAAAGAAAAAAAGCACTGGAATACAAGGAAAAATCATTGAAAGAAAACAACGAATACTTTTCTTCTGCCGAGGACGTAAAAAACAAATTTTCGGATATAGGTACAAATGCGCTATGTGAAGCATTTGTTATGTCAATGGCATAACCAAAACAACAATTTCTAATCATCTGATATTTTCGTAAAACAGAGGAGCATTTTAACATGGATTTATGCAAATTCAATGAATACAAGAAAGGCTGTAAGCACCTTTCGATGGGAAATCCGGGCGGCGGCATGACTTATCATGTACTTAGAGATATTGTTAAGAACAAGCCTACCATGAATCGAGAAAAACGCCGAAAGCAGAAATATAAAGACACACGATAATAAAGTTTGTAGCGGACAAAATATGTTAAAACCCCAACAATTTCTCATCATGAGAAACAGTTGGGGTTTTTCAGTTCAACAAAAGTAGCTCAGAGAATTTTTCTTTTCGGATATAAGGAGATTGTGTTTGTTGTAAGTTCAGCCGCAGACACATCTACTATTATCATAAAAAACAAAAAAGATTAACATAAGGAGGAAAAAATCATGGTTTCAAAAGTAGTAAACACAAATATCGGTACATGGAGAAAGATTGTAGCAGGGGCAACCGCCGTAAAAACAAAAATAAAAATGCTTGGAATAATCGCTTACTTATTTGTAATGCTCCCTGTGGAACAAGTCTTTGCGACAGCGGGCGGCAACGCAGGCACGGCATTTATCACAGGCGCGCTCGCGCAACTTGGGACTGTAATCGTAGCAATCGGCGCAGGTCTTGGAATTTTCGGCATTGTGAACCTTCTTGAAGGTTATGGTCAGGACAACCCCGGTGCAAAATCTCAAGGAATTAAGCAGTTGATGGCGGGCGGCGGGTTAATATTGATTGGCGTATTCGTACCAGGTGCGCTTGGCACACTATTCGCCTAAAAAAATTCCCTTAACAAAAAGAAAAAATCATGCTCCCCAATAGCTGAACATTGGGGAACGGATACATAACAAAGAAAGAGAGGAGATAGAAAATGATTGCAAAACTCAAAACGAAAATAGCAATTATAACGGCTGTGTTAATGACATATATAGTTATGGTACCGCAACATGTTTACGCTTCAAGCCTTATAGCCAGCCTTGTTGAACGAATAGAGGAGTTTGTAAGAGGAATTTTAATCGGTGGCATAAGAATGCTGTTTGATTTAGCTTTTGGTGGTGGGACGGTTGCCAGACAGATTGATGCGGCACAAGCGATGGTAACAAGTGACCCACTTGCCCCTGCGTTTGTATTTGAATCAGTTAATGCCGCAGGAACATCAACTACTGTAACACAACAGCTAGAGATAGCAGGGACTACGTTGTTTAACTATATACAAAATACATTAGTTCCTGCGTCGGTTATGCCAATGGCAATGGCGGTTTTAGCTTTTGTTATTGCTTATGATTTGGTTCAAATATTGATTTCAAACAATACTTCCATTGATGCGGATATTCTTGGAATAACAATAAAATGGATGATAAAAGCATGGATAGCGATTACACTCGTAACAAGCTGGCATTTGATTATTGGCGGAATATTTCAAATCGGACAACAAGTTATGGGTGGGATAGCAGTAGTAGGAGCAGGGATTCCCTTCCCGGCAGATATTACTGCAACTATTGTCAATGGACTTGAAGCAACCGACGCATCAGGAAATTATCTTGTGAGCATAGGTGATTTAGTAATTATACTTATATTCGCAATGGTTATTGTTATAACATTTCTTGCCCTTTCGGTTATAATCAACATAATTATTTTGGCAAGATTCTTTGAAATATTCATTTCAATGTCAATAGCACCTATACCAATGGCAACTCTTATAAATCCACATTGGGGACAGATGGGGTTCAACTACCTTAAAACCATGTTAGCATATGCTTTCCAAGGAATTCTTATGTTCTTGGCAATTTTACTTTATCGCATAGCCCTTAATACGTGGGCACTTAATCTCGGTAATGCTGCTGCGGGTACAGCAGTAAATTTTATTGTGTACATGATTTTTGGCGCAGGGCTAGGCGTTTTGCTTGTAATGACTTTGACAAAGACAGGGCAATTATCGAAGTCTCTGTTTAATGCTTCATAAAAAATTCCGGTTAAGAGGTGACTTATGGCTTATGTTTCAGTACCACGCGACTTCGCACAAATGAAATCACGCTTACTGTTCAATTTAACAAAGCGGCAACTCATATGTTTCGCAGTAGGCGGAACAATTTCCGCAGGATTATTCTTTGCAACACGCCCTCTAATTGGGCAACAGATGGCAATGATGTTGATAGTTTTCACATTGATGCCATTCTTTTTCGTATCAATGTATGAAAAAGATGGTCTGCCCGCAGAAAAGCACCTAAAATACTATATCCGAAAGACATTTTATCACAAGCCGATACGACGATATAAATTAGAAAACAAGTGCGACTATATACCAAGGGAGGATTCCGATGAGCGCAGTAGCAGTGAAAAAGGTACAAGAGCAGGAAGCAAAAAACCCGGCAAAAACCCCACAGCAAAACCCAAACAAAAAGCCGGAAAATAAAAAAACGAAAAAGAAAAAAGCCCCCGCAAAAAATGAGGGCTTTTTCTATGTAAAGATTATGGCGTTTTTGATGTGGCTTTACATCAAGCTTTACAAAAGGGAACAACCACCCGAATCTGTGCAAGACACTATACCATACAAAGGTATGTACAAAGATGGAATATGTGAATTGCCGGGCAACTGGTTCAACAAAACAATAAAATTCGGCGATATTAACTATGCACTTGCAACCGAAGAACACCAAGACCAAATCCTCATGGCATACAGCCAATTTCTAAACTTCTTTGATGAAAGTGTACGTGTGCAACTCACATTCTTAAACAAATATGCAAATAAATCTGACTTTGAAGAAGTAATAGACATTCCTGCAAAAGATGACCACATAGAATATATCCGCACAGAGTACAGAGAAATGTTGCAAAGACAGCTTGAAAAGGGCAACAACGGGCTTGTAAAGTTGAAATACATCACCTTCGGCATTAAAGCGAAAAATTACAAAGAAGCACGTTCGCGCCTTGACCGCTTGGAGTTTGACATATTGAACAACTTCAAACAGTTCAATGTAAAAGCCTATGCGATAACAGGGGAGGAGCGATTGGCGGTATTACACAGTCAATTTCACCCAAAAGGAAAAGCCTTTAATTTCAAATGGAATGACCTCGAAGCAAGCGGACAATCCACAAAAGACGTTATCGCCACAGACCGACTTGTATTCAAATCCCCTCAAACATTCATGATTGGCAAAATCTACGCTTCAATTTGCCATATAATGATTACAACCCCCGAACTTTCCGATGCCCTGCTTCAAGAGTTTCTCAACATGGATAACGCTTTAACACTCAATATCCATTTCCACTCCGTAGAACACCTTGAAGCAATAAAAATGGCAAAGCGTAAGGTAACGGACGTTGATGCAAAAAAGGTAGACGAACAAAAGAAAGCCGTGCGCTCCGGCTACGACATGGACATTCTCCCAAGTGACTTAAAAATAATCGGTGACGATTACAAGCATACGCTTAACGTACTGCAAAAACGTAACGAACGCCTTTTTTACGCGACAATAACGCTTACATTGTTCGGAGAAACAAAGCAACAACTGGACGATTTAGTCTATTCCGCAAAAAATATTGCACAAAAGCACACCTGTACAATGCGACCCCTCACCAACCAACAAGAGCAAGGATTTGCAAGTTCCCTTGTTATTGGATACAACGAAATTGAAATCGAACGTATGCTTATTACGTCATCATTGGCAATCTTTGTTCCCTTCACCACGGCAGAACTTTTCCTAAGAAGTAGTTCCCTTTATTACGGATTAAACGCTCTATCAAACAACATGATAATGGGAAACAGGAAAAGTCTAAAAAACCCGAATGGGCTTATCTTGGGAACGCCGGGGAGCGGAAAATCTTTCGCCGCGAAGCGTGAAATGCTTAATGTTTACCTCACAAAAGACGATGATATAATTATCGTAGACCCGGAAGGAGAATACTTCCCTCTTGTATCAGCCCTTGGCGGTCAAGTAATAAAACTTTCCACAACAAGCCCACATCACTTAAACCCGATGGATATTGACATAGATGTAGACGATGAGGATGAAGGTGAGGACGCAATCTCCATCAAAGCATCATTCCTCATTTCACTTTGCGAACTCGTAGCCGGGGGCAAAAATGGTCTTTCAAACTTTGAGATAAGTATCATAGACCGTTGCGTAAAACAAGTTTATATGAAATATCTTAACAATCCTTGCGAGGAAAACATTCCGATATTGCAAGACTTCCTTGAAGTAATCCGCGACCAACCGGAATACGAAGCCGCAAATATCGCTGTTGCCCTTGAACTTTATGTATCAGGTAGCCAAAATATTTTTAACCATAGAACGAACGTGGATATAAAAAATCGTTTGGTTTGCTTCGATATAAAGGACTTGAACACAACGCTGAAAAAGATTTCAATGCTTATTCTTCAAGACAGCGTTTGGAGCAGGGTTGCAAAAAACCGTGAAGCAAAGAAAAACACTTGGTACTATATTGACGAATTCCACTTGCTTCTTTCGGACGAACAAACAGCAGACTACTCCGTAGCAATATGGAAACGCTTCCGAAAATGGGGAGGTATTCCAACCGGGATTACGCAAAATGTTAAGGACTTGCTTAAATCCGCAAAGATTCAAAACATTTTTGAAAACTCTGACTTTATACTAATGCTGAACCAAGCCGCAGGAGACAGAGGAATTTTGGCAAAAGCCTTGACCATTTCCGAACACCAACTATCATATGTAACAAACAGTGCGGCAGGGGAAGGGCTAATTTTTCACGGCGATATAATAATACCATTTATTGACAAATTCCCTGCCGATACACAAATGTATAAGGTTATGACCACAAAGCCCGAGGAAACGGCAACAAAGCCCGTGTAAACAGCTGTGCATTTGCAATTAAGTTTGCAACTAAAAACACTGCAAATTTACAAATATGTTTGCCACTTTCACAATTATTATCGCAACAAATTACACGTTAAAAATATGACAATGCTGTGTTTGTGGGCTTTGTGGCGATTTGCCATTGTTGCAAACTAAATTATAAAAAGTGGTGATTATAATTGCAAATGCACAACAGCCAAAAATCCATAAGAAACAGTAAAAACCGAATAATCCAATACCCCACACACACAACGTAGCTTTTTCTCATCATGAAAAAAAGCTACGTTTTTCTTTTGCAACAGCACACTACGAAAGGAGTTTTAATCATGCAATTTTTCTTATTATTTTTATCGTCATTTATCGGGGGCTTTGTCGGCGTTTTTGTGTTTTATGGCAAAGAGTGCCTTAAAAGTGATGACTCACTCCCGTTCAGCGATGATATTTATAAAAAATATGGATTGGACATAACGAAAGAGGAGTTAGCCAGCCTAGATGAATTGACCGAAGCAAGAAAGTACCACGATTCAGAAAAAGAGTTTTGCGTTCAAGTTTGCGTGGAATCCCGGACTACGGATAATCATGAGCTTCCTTGTTTTTGGTATGGTGTAAAAGTTTATACATTAAAAGGAGAGCCGCATCAGGAGTACATGGTTTATCGTGGGAAGGAAGGATGCCTTTCCAGCAAAATGGCAAATAAGCGAAGGTATTTGTATTTTGACATGGCGCGACAAATTGCCAAAGGTATATTAATAAACATTAAAGAATTAACTGAATTTGAATATAAGGGTTTTAGTTTTGAAGTGCCGGATTTTACTTATGAAGAAATCAGTGTTTTTGAGGGTTTGGCAGAATCGAGCGGTGTTTTTGAGGATGATTATAATTGACACGGATTTACTCACAATGAGTAGATTTAATGTCTTCATGAGTAGAGGGGGATAAATTATGCCGAGAAAAAAAAATGAAGGGCAGATAAAAATGGATAGTCATTCCCAATTTGAACACAATGATTCATTGCCAAAGCATGACTACGCACAAGAGCAAAGAAAAAATAAAGATAAAGTTTTCGGACATGATATCAAACCCTTCCAACATAACGAAATTACCGCGCAACAAGGTTCATTAGGGTATAACCAAAGTTCGGTACAGGCGGCACAGCAAGATGCCATTAAACATGATGAAAAAAATATCATCGAAGAAAACCGAAACGCCCAAATGGAGCAACAAAATCAAGAGCAACAAAGACGCGAAAAACAGCAGGCTATTGATTATCGGAAATGGGCAGAAGAAAGAGCGCGAGAACAAAAGCTGTATGAAGAAAATCAAAACGCTCATGGACAAACGGCGTATACCTACGACACAGCAGATTTACCACAAAACTTCGATAATAATAATGAGCAAAAGCACAATCCTTTTGAGCATATAGCTAATCCATTTCAACATAACAATCATGAAAATCAAGTTGGTACATTCGGCGGTACATTTGAACACGGCACAACAAATGCCGAAGAATCGAGAAAGGAAGCCATCAAGCACGATGATGATAAAGAAGCATTATTCAGTCACGAAAAAGACAATTCTGCTTCACAATCAACGAACAATACACAACCGCAAGCCGATAACACATCACGCGAAAGCCAACAGTCGATAAATTATCATCAGCACTGGAATAATGAAAATCCGCAGTATTCCGAAACTAAACAAAGTGATTCAAATTCCGCATACACACCCTCGGTGCATACCGCTCATCAACAAGCTGAACTCACCCTATCGCCGCAATCACAGCAAAATACATTATCTTCTGTATCACAGGCAGTCGATTACAAACAGGTTGCAAGTATGCCTACGTCACAAGCACCGCAAATAGATTATGAGGAATGGAAGCGACAAAAGGCACGTCAAGAAGAAAGAAACGAGCAAAATGCAGATGAACAGTCGGCGTTTACCTATGACATAGATTCAGCACAAAACCCCACCGTAGATACCGAAACAAAAAAATCTTACGGACATTCGCAAACACCATTTCAGCATGACAAGGTAGACGCGAAAGAAAGTTCGTTCTCCCACGCCACAAGCCAAACAGAAGATGCGCCAAAAGAAGCGTTTATGCACGACAAAGATACGGACGCTTTTATGTCAGAAAAGCCACAGTCAGCGCAAACAACACAAGTACAAGAGCAAGCCATACCCGAAAATGCACAACAAAAAGCACAACAAGCCGTATATCATCAGCAAATAAGAGAGCAAGAAACAAAAGAAAATAATACGCACACGCCACAAGTACAAGCGGCAGTTGGATATGAACCGAGTTCATCGAAACAACAACAAGAAAGCCCGGAGCAAATAAATTTCAACAAAGAAAATGCGCCGTTTCAATATGATGATGAAAGGGCGAATAACTCAGCATTTTCATACGGTAAAAGTAAAGCTGCAAGCGCACAAGAAGAAGCGTTTAAGCACAATAATAATACCATCAATGAGAACAAGGCAAAAAAACTCTTAAACACAGATTTGCTACTATTGCTAGGGCAAGACAATCGCAGTGAAGATGAAAAAAATTCAATAAACGAAACAGATGCGTCAAGCAAAAGGACTACGCCGTTTAACATGGAAACATCTTCAACACGCAATACTGATGCCGATAAAAGCAAAAAAACCACGAAAACAAAAACTCAACAGGCATTATATGGCACAATTGTAACGAAAACCGACCCGGAAGAAAATGACGGAAACAAGGAAACCGAAACACCATTCATGTACGCTGAACAACAAGAGTCCGTCCAAGAAGTATGGCAACAACAACCAGAGCCGGAAATAGGTACGTCTTTCAAATATGCCGAAACCGAAAAGCCTATTGAAGCTGTAACGCCTTTAAAAAATCCTGTAAGTGCGTTTCAAAATAATAGACAAGCCGCAAGTGCGTTTAGAAAATCCGCAAAAGGCGCAGTTCAAAGAGATGCGAACAATCCTGTAACCTCTTTTTTCAAAAAAACCAAGAATCAAACATCCGAAACAGCAAAAAGCCGTAAGCAAAAATACAAACAACCGTTTTTAGGCGAAGATGCGAAATTGTTTGGTGAAGGCGGCGTAAATTACGTTCGTGATGAATTAAATAAATATGAAAAAGTTATGAACGTCACATCAAACGTAATAAGAGGTAATGATACAGCCGCAGAATCATCACGCGCAATGTTTAATACAACGGCGGCAGTGGCAATGGCTTTTGCTAATGTAAAAGTTCCTCTGATGAAGAAAAACCGGACGCAAGCAGAAAAAGAGCCTGAAAAAAAACAGAAAGAGGGCAATGAGGAACGAGACGAAACAGCAACGCAAAACGTAGAAGCCAATGAAAAAGAAGAAACCATCGAAAAGAAGCAATCGGACAGCCCTTTCTATCATGCCGAAAATGAAAAATCCGTTAACGCCGTAGAACCTTTAAAAAATCCTTCAAACGCCTTTGAAGATAACAGGGACGGAACAAGTTCTTTTGAAAACGCACCAGTAAGCCAATTTAAGAGGGAAAACGCCGACACTGAATCTTCCGCCCTTGATACCAAGTCGAAAAAAAAGAAAAGGCGGCAATCTGAAAAAAAAGGAGCGGAAAACAAAGGAAGCGCAGAAACATCCAAGCAACATACTACCACGCATGGAAGGCAAAATACCGCAAATGCGTTCAGAGAAAAAAGGGAAGGTGCAAGTTCCTTTGAGCAAACCGAAAAAAGCGCATTTAAGAAAAATTCGGGCGATGTTGATTCTTCCAATTCCGAACCGAAAAAAAGGAAAAAGCGAAGAAGTAACACGTCCGAAGCAAGCCAATTATTCAACGCAACATACCGCAAAGAATCTTTTGTAGCCGTAAAAGCAAAGCAATTTTACCATAACACCGACAGCGCGGCGGCGGCAGTATTTTATACAACCTTCACAAGAGAAGGTAGAGAAATGATGAAAGCCGCGACAAAAATAAAAAAAGACCACAATACGATAAACAAGGCACTCAACACAACATTGCAGGAATTACGACAGGAAAGAGAAGTAGTGAGCGGTGAAAAACGCGCTGAAATAGATAGGAAGATAAGAAAACTACGAAAAGCAAAAATAGCCCTTGCCCAAATTAAGAAAGATGCCTTGAATAAATTAGGGGTAAAGGAAACAAAAAAATCTACCTCTGCTAATGATATATCATCAAGCAAAAATAAGAAACCCGAAATAAAGCCGGATAAATCTGCTTTTTCAAAGAAAAGTAAAATTGCAGGTGCTGAAAAATCAACAGGGCTATTTGCGGCAAAAGGAACGCTTGCACTCGGTACAGGTAAACTGGCATATCAAGGGGCTTCCGTAACTGCACAAGCCGGAGGTAATCTCGTTGTAGATGGCTTTGGTGCATTAAAAAACAAATTTTACGAAAGTTTGGACAATGGCTCTACGGAGGGGAATATTTCACGACTTGCACTGCAAAAATCTGAAATGTTTTTTCGTAGAAGCGGAAGCCTTGCCACAGGAGGAGCAAAAGCCGGGTTTAGGTATGTACGAGATACTCCGATGCGCAAAAAGAAAAAAGCTGAAATTAAGGGTATCAAGAATAATCACAAAACCGACCTCAAAGCCGCCAAAAACAGAGCGCAAAAAAAAGCATTGAAAAAAAAGTACGCCGCACAATTGCGAGAATCAAAAGGACTTGGGCGTTTCGGGTATGTTGGAAAATTCGGAAAAGGCGTTCTTAACAGAATAAACCCTTTCCTTGCAATGAAAATGAAGATAAAATCAGGGATTGCAAAAGTAGTCATACTGGTAAAGGTGATGTTTACAATGCTGATTGTAAGCCTTATTCCTGTCGCCTTAACAATGTGTGTAGGCGTTTTTGGCGGTGACACCGGTGCGCTTGCGGTAGGTTCTTATAGTGCTGAACCATCAGATATTACCGCCGCATCGGTACGAATGTCACGTTTGGAAGCAACTTTAATGGTGACGGTAAATAATTTTTTGCAAAGCATGTCCCCCGATACGCCACATAGATATTACGATGTAAACATTGACCCCGCGGGGATAGGGCATAATCCTTTCGTGTTGCTTGCGTATTTAACGGCGCGTTTTGATGATTTTCTGTTTTCAAGTGTACAAAGCGAAATACAAAGTTTGTTTGATGATATGTATGAGTGGATTCATGTAGTCACTTATAGTGATTGTTGTTCGCTACCATGTTACTGCCCATCCGGTTGTGAATCTGGACATGGATATTATACCGGGACATTTATAACAGCTTCACTAACCGCAATATCACTGGAAGAAGTAATCGCAAGCAGAATGACCGCCGAAGAAGCTGAACACTTTGAAACGCTGATGATAGCAAATGGCGCAAGACAAATCGGGATGAATCCGATTAGGGGTACAAACTGGTTGTCACTAATAGAATATCGTTACGGTTATGACATGAATGAAAATGGTGTACGTTTCCGATACGAAGGAATGAACTTGGATGGAGCAATGCTACCTGTGGCGCGACCCGTAATATTTCCTATTTCCGGTGAAGTAACATTTTCACAAGTTCTTCCTCCCCCGACAGGAAGCGAATATCACGGCAATGCAGAATCCGGGCTTACCAAAGAAATATATTGTAGTGAAACCGATGTGCGTTTTAGGATAAGTGGTTTAGTAAACAGTTTCCCCGAATTTACAGGCACAACACCTGTTGGAGCAAATATCCACACATCAACAACTTTGTTCCCGGTAGGCACAATTGTAGAGCAAGGGGAAGTTTTTTCGATGTTCAACGGTACTGCAAGAATCCAAATGTGGGTTGGCGGCGTAAGAGTAAACCCCTTGTTCTTCGTTGATAATAGTACAATATTCTAATGAAACGGAGTGAAGTATGATAAAAAAAAAGAGTCGCAATCACAGAACACACAAGATTACAAAAGTTGCATAGGGTGTCTTTTTTGGATAATCGTAATAATCATTGCCGTAGTTGTAATCGGTTCCATTGCCGTAGTTGTAATCGGTTCACAAGTCAGAAGGGTAATCCGAAATACAGACTTTGAAAATATAATATCATCTTTTGACATTGGCAACACGCTTATGCGGCTTGAAAACACATCAGAAGATGAAATGCGTACTGTAAGAGAAGAAACAATTTTCGGTTCGTGGCGAATGATTCAAAAATCCAATTACCTCGAATACGGCGAACTACTTGCGCTTAATCTGCAATTAAACGAAAACGGCACAGGATTTTATTCCGAAACATGGCAAACACCACAAGGACAACAATCTTTTGCAGATTTTGCTATGACGTGGAGCAGAACAGGAAGCACAACAAGCGGAACGCTTCATATTACTTCTTCGGAGCGTTTCCCGGGCGGCGTACAAACGTGGAGTGCGCCTTTTCGGATTTCAGATTCACGTTTATATATCGAAAACATAATGTTCTACAATCTGTATCAGCTTGAATACGCCGTTTTTGAGCGCGGCGCGTAAAAAATTACAAATACAAGGAGGAAAGAGAGCATGAATTGTGGACGAGAGATTGGCGAATACAAAAAACTCACCACAAGGCAAAGAGAGCAGGAAAAGAAAGTAAAAGACCTCGAAAAAAGGATGAGAGAGGAACTCCGCAAGGAGAGGGAGCGATTAGACATTATCCAAAAAAGCAGGGAAGCACTTTTCGGACAGATGTGCCGTAAACTCATCGAAAACCCGCAAGAATTGCAAAAAGCTCTTGCGGAAATAAATGCTATTGACAATCAGCAGACCGACACATCAACCGAAAAAGAAGCATCAAAAGAAACACAAAACAAAGACGAAGCCATTATTTCCCAAGAAATAGAATAAAGACGAAGATAATAAGGAGGAGTAAACTTGAACGCGAAAAAAATACTTACGGCAATTGGCATAATGCTGTGCATATGCCTTTTTTTATTACCAATGAACACAGTGCTTGCCGAAGAAGAAAACGAGTACGCCGAACAACCACAATACGAAACGGAATACGCTGCTACTGCTGAACCCGAAGCAGAAAACGAATACGAAGATGAAGTTTTTATACCGCTCATTCTCCCAATCGTTGAAGCAGAACTTGTGGGAACTCTACTTTGGGTAACGGCAAGAAGTGATGAATCTGAAATAGAGAGCGTTATGGTAAATGGTTACCAGTTCCACGGCAGGGAAATTGAGCCGGAAAGCACCATTGTAATTGATATAACAAGGTTTTTAGAGGGAAATCGTTTCATTACGGTTAGAGCCGTAGATACAAGAGGTGTATGGTCAGAACCATACGAGATAGATGTTCTCGACGTTGTTCAGCCGCCAACACTTAACGTAGAACTTGTTCGTGATATGCTATGGATTACTGCAACAAGCGAATATCACGAAGTAGAAGCTGTATACGTAAACGGCAGACGATTTAACAAGCGCACGGACAATGCGCTGATAATTGACGTTGAAAATTTTGTTTCGGAAGAACGTCAAATAACAGTGTACGCAGTAGACATGGCGGGGAATGTGTCAAATGAAATTACAATTACAATCCCTCGCCGTCAAGTTTTCGTACCCGATGAAGAAGATTGCTTTTATTGTGAAGATGAAGAAACCAAGTGCGAATATCATGGCGAAGAAGAATACGAAGTACCGGAGTTTTCATTCAACTTTCCCGGTGACGGTTGGATAGTAGATGCAATTGAAGGTGGCGCAAATCCGTACTTGGAATTTTTCACATTTACAACAATCCACGGAAATCAATTCTATCTCATAATCGACCGGGCAAGACCGGGCAATAACGTGTATTTCCTCAATCATGTCCACGAACGCGATTTGTTCGACCTTGCGTTTCAACAAGAATTGAGTTTGCACAGACCTTCATCTTCCACTGTCCATGTACCTCCCCCTGTTGAACAAATCGTAGAGGAAGAAGCCCCTGCGCAACAGCCCATTCCTGCACCACCACCGCACGGAGTAGAAACGCCATGGGGCGCATATGCATTTATCGGTGTCGGAGCAATCATTATGTTTGCGGTTGTCTATTATTTAAAGATTGTAAAACCGAAAAAGGACAGGGAAGAAGATGACGATTATGACGAGGACGAAGATAATGGCGAATACTCCGAAGGTGAAATCGTTTACGACACATCGGATTCCGGAAGTGAAGCCGTTGAGGTAATTGTTGATTTGGAAGAAGATGAAGAAGAAAACTAATCGTTTGTAATTCCAAAAGGCAACAATTTCTCATCGTGAGAAATTGTTGCCCTTTTGGTTTAATTTAAACAATTTCTCATTGTGAGAAAATGAGGTGTGAAAATTGCAAATAGGCGTACACGATGCAGACCGCGACTATATGCCGAAAAAATCCTTTCCAAATTTGGCACTTATGAAAATCAGTGCTTACCACAAATGCCAAGGTGACACCGTGGAATGGTGGAGCAAGAACGGCAAATACGACGTTGTGTATTCAAGTAAAGTTTTCGATTTCACACCCGAAAATCCCGAATTGCCCAAAGGAACAATAAAAGGCGGTACAGGATATGGGCTTTACGAAGAACTCCCCCCGGAAATAGAAGCCTGTAAACCCGATTACAGCATTTATCCCGATTGTGATTATGCCATCGGCTTTATCACAAGAGGTTGCCCGAAAAAGTGTAAACACTGCACCGTGCCGCAAAAAGAGGGCGATATTCGCCCATATGCTCGGTGGAATGAAATTGTCCGTAGTGATTCAAACACTCTTAAACTCATGGACAGCAATATTTTGGCTTGCGAACATGGAATACAACAGCTTGCGGAACTTGCGAAAACAGATTACAAAATCGACATAAACCAAGGTATGGACGCAGAATATTTTACGGAGAGAATAGCCGATACTTGCGCAAAGATTAAATGGCATGAATATATTCGCTTTTCATGCGACAGCATAAAAAAGGTTGAAGCCATATCAAACGCAATAAAACTCTTAACCGAACGTGGAATTAAAGAATATAAGGTTTTCGTGTACTTCCTCGTTACAAATGACATACAAGAAGCCGCAGAGCGTTTGGACTTACTAAAACAGCACAAAAAAATTACAATCTACGCCCAAGCAGAGCGCAATCCGTCAAAAGGCATTACCCCAAGCCGTGCGCAATTGGAATTTGCACAGCGTTATGTATACGGAGGCGCATACAGAAAAGAAACATGGAGCATTTACAATCAACGCCGAGGTTTGCCCCACGTTTCGCTCGAACACGGTCTTAAAGTTGTTTCTCTTTTCGACGGCATCTCTTGCGGAAGGTTAGCACTTGAACGCGCAGGGATTGATATTCAGTCATATATAGCATATGAAATCGACAAACACGCAATCTCTATAAGCCGTTATCACTTCCCAAGCACAGTGCAAAAAGGTGATGTGTTTGAAGCAAATTTCGATGAATACAGCGGTTACGATTTATTGATTGGTGGCTCACCCTGCACGTTTTGGTCAAGCGCGAAATCGGACGGCAATCGTGAAAATGACAAAGATGGAATGGGGTGGAAGCTATTCATAAAATACATTGATGCACTAAGAACCATTAAACCAAAATATTTTTTATATGAAAATGTTGAGTCAATGCCGAAAAATATCCGGGAATACATTTCGGAAGAACTCGGCTGTGAACCGATTATGCTCAATTCGTCCTTTGTATCGGCACAAAACTGCAAACGTCTTTACTGGACAAATATTAAATGCATTGGGCAACCCGAAAACAAGGGTATTTTATTGCAAGATATTCTTGAAAGCGGTCTTGCGTATCAAGAAAAATGCGGTTGCATCACAGCAACATACAACGGCGCAATTTTCTGGAACAGCATCGAAAAGAAGCAACGCACTATGGTTGCCGAACCCATCAAGAACTTATCAAAGGCATTGAAAAAACTTCGGGAAAATAACAATGAATCCACATACGGAATTTATCATATAAAAAATAAATTCATTGCCGAAGTAGATAAATACGGCATTTCAGGAAAAGTCGGAACGGTAAAAATTGATTTGCCCGATGGATACTATCATGCGCGAAAATTTTCGCCGGAGGAAGCGGAAGTTTTGCAAACGCTTCCAAAAGGGTATACCGCAGTTGGACTTGACGGGCGTAAGCGCGTAAACATTTCCAACGCTAACCGTTTTAAGCCTATTGGTAACGGTTGGACGATTGATATTCTTGCCCATATTTTCAAGAGCATTGTCATTTTTACTTAATTATGCTACTGTAATCGGGTGATGAAGGGAGCGATTCTTATGACTTCAGCCCATATAAATATTCCGTTAAACGATACACTACGAAGCCTGATACAGAATATTTTGGACGAAAGAGCAATTAGTGTTTCGGATGCTGATAATTTGCTACTCAAAATAGCTTTCGCAATAGTACAACAAAAAAACGCGATAGGGTTATACAGCGATAGCGAATATCTTATGTCGATTCCGGGAATGCAGGATATTATTGAAGAAGGACTTAGTACACCTATTTCTGAATGCTTCAATGAAGATGAGTTATGTATGTGGACACATTATGAAAATATTTAGAAACGTAAGCTCACAAAAAAACACAGCCCTTTCTCAAAAGAGAGGGCTTTTTGTTTACTCAAAAAAGGAGGAGTGCAAATGATAATTAAAATCGGAGAGTACCTTGTAAACACAGACAACATCATAAACATAAAGGTAAATTCAACAAACTCTGTTTGTGTGCTTCACAAAGGCGGACACGAAAAGAAATACACCTTGGGAGAGAGCGAAAGACCAAGTGACATCTTGCAAAAATACGCAAGAACAATTGTGCAAGTTGTCCCGGTGAAAGAAAACCGTTACATGAACGCATACTTTGAGGAAACAGACGAAAACGGCGAAAAAATATACAGCTACGAAAATGTAGATTTTCTAGCCCTTTGCCTTGACAATAAAATTCGTAGTTTGACTGAACCATCCGACAACGGCATTATGTTTGCGGAGGATATAGAATCCTACGCAACTACTTTCCGTATTGAACAAGAAGATAGCAATGATGAGAAAAATATCTTCAAAGCAATTGAAAAGATGATAGAGGAAAAAGAAAACGCAAAGCCTACAATAACACGAGGAAACGGAAAATTATAGCAAATGGAAGATGTGGAGTTTTCGGGGTTTTCCGTGTAAATTTGACGCATGATGTGGTGTAGAATATAATTCATTACGAGGTGATTCTTTTGACGGGCGTAGAAATGATAAAGAAATTAGCGCAACATGGAATAAAACACACCAAAGTCAAAGGTAGTCATTTTCATTACAATGTACAAGGAATACGATTTCAAGTTCCTCATCATCACAAAGAGATGGGAAAGGGTTTAGAAAGAAGTATTTTGAAAGATGCAGGACTGAAGGAGTGATTCGAAATGGTAAATCAATATGTGTACCCTGCGCAATTCATCAAAGAGGATAATGATACTTTTTCCGTGTATTTTCCCGACTTAAAAGGCTGTCAGACCTATGATGACACTCTTGAGGGCGCGGTGATAATGGCAAAAAAAGCCCTTGAAGGTTTTATAGAAGTGCTTTTAGAGGAAGGGGAAAAGCTACCGTCACCGTCCATGCTTAAAGATGTATCAGCGAATTGCGAATATGCAATGATGATTGTAGCAGATAACGTAAATGCGCCTCATTTTGTAGAAAAGATACTTCGTGTTCCAATGCACCTTGATATTGCGGCAACAATGGCAAAGCTTGATATGTCAAGAATATTGGAAGATGCTCTTGTGAAAAATCTTTCAATAGACCCCGAATTTCTCAAAAATTCAACGCAACTCGTTTAGTATGATTCCAAAAAAATAAAAAACTCAACAATTTATTATAGGGTAAATTGTTGAGTTTTTTTAATTGAGCAAATAACTCACCGAGGAGGAAGAAAATGTACGAGTTAATTTTAGCTGAAAAAGCATCCGTGGCAAAAACCATAGCCGGAGTGCTTGGTGCAAACAGAAAAGAAGGTTACTACGAAGGCAAAGGTTACATAGTAACCAATTGCGTAGGGCATCTACTTTCGGCATACGAGCCGAACGAATACGATGTTAAGTACAAAAAATGGCGATTAGAAGATATGCCTATTATCCCGGAAGAGTTCAAATACAAACCCGGCGAAACCACAGAAAAGCAACTTAAACTTGTGATTGAACTCATTAAAAGGAAAGATGTTACGGCAATAATAAACGCTTGCGATTGCGGCCGCGAAGGCGAGAAAATTTGCATGGACGTATATCACTATGCACACTGCAAAAAACCTGTAAAGCGTTTATGGATAAGCAGTCTGGAAGAAAAGGCAATATCAGACGGCTTCAAGAACTTAAAGCCGGGAACAGATTACGAAAATCTGTACAAAGCGGCAGTATGCCGCGAACACGCAGACTGGCTTGTTGGCATGAACTATACACGAAATTTTTCAATCCTCTACAATTCAGATGTTGGGGTATTATCCATCGGGCGGGTACAAACCCCTACCCTTGCAATGATAGTTAAGCGAGAACAAGAAATCCGTAATTTCATCAAAGTGCCGTTCTTCGTACCGCAAATAACAGGCGAAGGATTTACAGCGGAAGCATATACCGCCGAAAAAGACCGCATCTTTGAAAAAAACAAGGCTGATGCAATAGCCGCGCAATGCAACGGAAAGACAGCAAAGGTCACATTGGTTGAGCGTAAAGAAAAATCCGAAGGAACGCCACGCCTTTTCGATTTAACAAATCTCCAAAAGGAAGCCAACAAACTATTCGGATATACCGCCGAACAAACGCTGAAAATTACGCAGGGATTATATGAAAGCAAAATACTTACTTATCCGCGCACAGACAGTCAATTTATCACAGACGATATGGCGCAAGGCATACCACAGTTAATAGAAAAAATATCAAGTATGCTTCTGTTTACTGTACAAGGCGAAAGCAAAAACATCTCCGCAATCGTAAACAACGCAAAAGTCAGCGACCATCACGCAATAATCCCTACACCAACCGCCGCAACAACGGATTTAACAAAACTTTCAGACGAAGAAAAAAATATTTTATTCACGGTTTGCACTCGCCTTTTAACGGCAACAGGCGTAAAACATACCTTTGCCGAAACAACGGTAAAGGTGAACTGTGAAGGACACGAATTTAAGACAAAAGGCAAAACTGTAATCAACAACGGTTGGAAAACAATTGAGGAAGCCTTTCATGCAAGCATTGGACGCACGAAAAAGGAAGTTGAAAAAGCCTTGCCGCAACTCACCGAAGGGCAAGAATACACAGCAGAAGCAACCGTGCGTGAAGGCGCGAACGAGCCGAAAAAGCACTACACGGAAGCAACACTGCTTGCCGCAATGGAAACTGCCGGAATTGAGGATATGCCCGAAGATGCCGAGCGCAAAGGCATAGGCACACCCGCAACAAGGGCATCAATAATCGAAAACCTCATCAAGAAGAGTTACATCGTTCGTGATAAGAAAAACATTCTTTGCACCGAAAAAGCCGAAAACCTCATGAAAGTCCTGCCCGACAGCGACCCTGTAAAAGAACCGAAACTTACAGGTGAGTGGGAGACGGACTTGAAGCTCATAGAAAAAGGCGAATATACCGCAGAAAGTTTCATGGAGCGCATTGTTGAATTTGTCACAAAGGCGATACAAGAAAACAATTCACCCACCGAAGAAGGAAAACGCCTTTTCCCACCGAAACAAAACAGTGACGGCGGCGCAAGCAGTGGAAAAGAAGTAATTTGCAAATGCCCAAGGTGCGGTTCTGATGTAATAGAAATGAATCCCTCTTTTGGCTGTATCGGGTACAAAAACGGTTGTAAATATGCACTTTGGAAAGAGGGCAAATTCGGGAACATCATAACAAATGCCAAAAAGAAAATAACCCCGGCGATTGCCAAGTCACTTATGACTAACGGCAAAGTTCATCTTAAAGGCATGATGAAAAAAGAAGGCGAAAAATACGATGCCACAATTGTTTGCGTAGATGATGGCAAAGGTGCGCTTAAACTTGAATTTGAAAAGCGAAGCTAAGTATTCAAAAAATAAACCAAAACCCCACACAATTTCTCATCATGAGAAAACGTGTGGGGTTTTTGAATCGAGGTGAAAAAAATGAATGAAGCCGACCTCCGCGAATTGCGAAACGAAATACTTATGCACAGTTTCACAGACAGCGATATAAGAGCGAACGTAGAAAAAATGAATCAAGCGCAATTAGAAAATCTCCGAACATTCATCGAAAACAACCCGACAACAATTATTAATAATGAAATTGCAAGCATTGTTACAGCGGAAGCAAAAACGCCCGAAAACACACCGAGACTTTACGCAATGCCCTCAAATATTTATGAAGCAATAAAAACAGGTATATTACAAGATTTTGAAAAAATGCAAACCCTCACAAACAGTGGCGCGATTTTAGACACACAGCAAGAATACGAAGTGAGAGAACTAAGCGATAAATTCACAAGTATTAAAAGACAAGACATCAACTACCTTGAAGAATGGATTAACGATGAAGATTATCTTGCGTTCAAGGCAGATAAGCAAATCGACTATTTAGATTTTGAAACAGGGGAAGTACACACCCTTCCCGGAATACGTTCACTCGAAAAAATAGATAACCCCGAATTTTTAGAGCAATACAAAAATGCTTACGCTTCTGCGGAAGTACGTTCGGAAAGCAGTCCTCAAAGCAGATACTTACATGAAATGGTAGCTTTTGAACTTGGAATAAGCACAACGGAATTGAGTGAACTTGATACGGCTTACTACTTCCGACACGGCGAGAATGTTTTATCATCGGCAGAATTTCAAGATAAATATCTTAAACCTGAAAAGGAAATCCACAGAGAGGTGATGGAAATTATGAACGCTGAAACGAATTACACCGGGAAGGACTATCTCGAAGCCTACCGCAACGCTTTGAATGAAGCGTACCAAGAAGACGCAAAAGTGCTGAAAGCACTTGACGGAAATCATTTGGACAATGACGGAAAACAAATTAACGGCGAATCAGCATCAAGGTATTGGGCGCAAACGGACACAGGGATTTATTCCGAATATCCCGCAATAGAGCATTTGGGTATCGCTCCGCCGGATTGGGTTTTGGAAGAATATGTCCATAATGGATTTATCGACGAGGAGCAAAATGCCTTCACAGAAATATTCCGTCTTGTAGAAATGCAGAGTTTTACGGAAGGTGAAAGCATCACGCTATATCAATTCTTGAAAATGAGCGGCGGAGAAATTGACGCACTTTTAGAAAAAACGCCAATAACAGAGGAAGAACTTGCATCGGCAAGAGATTATGGCGCAAATGAAGGAAAATCTGTTGCAAGCCACGAAAATCAGGAGTTGCAAGATGTAATCATGTTCAGTCTTTACGAACAAAAAAACGGAAGTTTGAATTTCATAGTGCAAGACCGCACAAGCGAGAGTGTAAACTTCGCCCATGATTACGGCGAAAATCCGAACGAGATTCTTTCCGCAATCCAAGCAGTTCAAAACGGTGACAACGCCAAAGGTTGGGAAGGTCACGATGAAGCATTAGCCGCGAAATTCACCAATAAGGACGATGTGGGCGTTTTGGTAGCGAACAATAACGGCATTAATCCGTCTGCGATGCAAGAAAAGGCGCAGGAAGTATTCAGTCTTACACTTGATGATTTTCTTGCCTTTGAAAAATACACAAAAAGCCCGCCGGAAGAAGTAGACTTTGAAAAATTGCAAGAATTGTCACAAAAATTCGCAGGCATTACTCACGATGATTATTACAAGATTGCAGACGAACTGACAGAACAGGAGATGGGCATAAGTTGGGACGAATATTTTGAATATGCAAAGCACATGGAAAGCCCGGAAATGGAGAAGCATAAGGCGCAATCCATTGAAGAACAGTTTGCCAAAGAATTGTACAACCCTTTTGAAAAATTTGATTCTGAACACGTTAACTTTTTAGTCGCAGAAACAAACGAGGGTAATTTAAATCTGTTTGTTACGGAAATAGAATCAGCCTCCCCGAACGCAAAAATCATTTTCGCTCATGATTATTCCACGCATGAAAACCCCGGTGATGATTTGCAACGCGATATAGAGTGGCTTCTCTACCCCACAGACACAAGCGGTCTTATAAATATACACGATGCCGCACTTGCTGAAAAATACGAAGAAATCCACAGCGAAAACAGTTGGATGATTGCAGACAGCACAGAGGGAATGTGGCTGAATCATTTTGGCGAAGCGGCTCAAAAAGCGTTTGATATTTCGCCAAACGACTACCCCGATATCGGAAATAATTCCATTTCATGGACAGAATATTTCACCCGTGTCGCAGAAACAGAGCAAAATAATGTTAAAGAAGAAGAGAGAGGAGAATTACCCATGAATACAAGTCAAAATCAGGAAATGGAAAGAGAATTACTCGAACGAGCCGAAAAACTCAGAAACGGCGAAACAATGGTATACGGATTTGCGGAGCAGTATTCAGAAAGTGAGGGCAAAAAAGAGGATTCAATGGGTTCAATACTTAATGCGGCTGTAAATGCCAACCTTTCTGACGAACAAATAGAAAAAATTGCTCAAAAGAATTTGCCGCAAGACTTTTGGATTGAACCCGGCGAGCTTGATTCAAATGTGTTTAACAATTTTGCATATGGAATTGAACATGACATTATAAAAGAAGTAACGGGCTTTGACATACATGCCCCTCACTCATCCGAAATAAATATTCAAAACCCGGTGCAAGAAATGTTTGCCGTATTGCAAGAAAACGATTTGCACGAAATTTCAAATATTATGAAAGAGATTTTAGCGCAAAATATGGCACTGCAAAACGAACTAAAACAAGAAGTTGAAATGGTAACTGCATTAAAGGTAACTTGCGATAAAATGTCTGAATCTATGGAAGAAATGGGATACGCCGTAAACCACCCTATCCGTACCACTGTTAACGGCATAATGGAAAAGATTGAGGACAGCGGAAATTCCATCAAGGATAAAATTGATGAACTCAAAAATAACATCGTCGAATGTTGCAAAAGTATCGTTGAGTACGTCAAAGACACAGCAACACTTGCGTCAAACGAATTAATACAATACGTAAACAGGGATTTTAAAGCCCTTCAAGAAAACGCCGAAAATGGAGTAGCGTTGTACGATGATAAAATCGGCAAGATAGAACTCCTTGGACAAGAAGTACGAAATGCTGTAACTGCAATCGGTAATATCGGAAGGGGCAACAAGGAAGAAGAATATGCCGAAGCCGCAACGGAAGCAGGGGCGATTGTAAACGCACTAAACGCCAAAAACAACGTAATGAAAACCCTCAACGAATCAACGGCAATAGGCTGTGAAAAAGTAATACAAGCATTTGACAGTTATAACGAAAAGGCAATAGCAATACAGGAAAAACGCGAAGCTATAACAGAAGCAAAAGCAGAATACAAAGCCGCAATAAAAGAAGCAAAGGAACTACCCACCCGAGCAGAGCGAAAGGAAGCCGTTAAAAAAGCAAAAGAGGAATTTCTCGACAAGAAAAACGAAGCCCGGGATAACGCCAAAATCACCGACAAATCAGCGAAAAACGGTGATGATGGTCGGTAGACAATAAAATAATAATTGTGCAAGCAAACCATATCACAGGGAGGAATTATCATGCTAATCACAAACCCCAGCACAGGTGAAAAAATCTACTACGCAAACAGTTTGCCCGAAAGCCAACAAACAAGCAACAACGGTAAAACGCAAGAGGCTCAACGCCGTTACGAAGAAGAACAACGACAAGCAATGATTTACGAGCAAGAGGTGAAAACAAATATATACGACAAAGAAAACGCTTTACGAAGAAATCGCAAAGTTCCAAGTGGTCGATAAACTCAACATTTCAATACATCACTTACGAAAAGACAGGAAGGAGGAAAAACCATGGGTGGTTTTGAATTAACTATCATCGTTGTAGTTTGCGCAGTTGTTTTAGCCAAGCTAACGAACGACAAAAAGAAAAAACGCAAAGCCGAAGAAGAAAAAAAAGAGAATAAAAAGACCAAAAAGTAAACCAAACACGCGCGCGACAATTTCTCATGATGAGAAATTGTCGTGCGTATTCATTCATCATTATGGTCGATATTTCCATAATTAATTGGATTTTCGTTATTTTCGGGTTCATTCAAAGTGGGATTTTTGGTAGCTGGCTCGCTATCATTCGTCAAAATTGCTTCACCTTCTTGTATCACATCCGATAAAACAGGACAATTTCGACATTTGTGGCAATTTTGATGAGCAACACCGGGGAATTATCGCCCCTTTCCCCTGCTAGTTTGGTAAAGGGGTTTTTTTACATTGAAAAAGATATACATTATGAAAAAGGTAACAATTTCTCATCATGAGAAAATGTGTATAACGGCGCAAGCCGTTTTTTATTCTGAAAACAGCAGGAGGAAGCAAAATGTCATTACTTAGAAAATCAACGCCGTCTACAAAGCGTAAAGAAAAACAATTACAGTTACAGCTTGAAGCCGAATTAAATCAGTTATCAAGCCTAAGCAGATACTTACGCTTCTTAGACGCTATGGCGCATTTCAACAGCTTCTCCTGCCTTAATATCATGCGTATTCATATGCAAAAACCCGGTGCAACTAGAATAGATACATTCAAAGGTTGGAAAAAACAAGGACGTGTCACAAAGAGCGGTACATCATCTTTCCAAATAAGCGTCCCGGTTTCAAAAACCACAAAAGATATTGTTCTTTCGGAAAAGATAGACCCGGAAACAGGCGAAGCCATGTTTCACGAAAACGGCGATTCCATAATGGAAGAAATCAGCGTTGAAAAACAAGAAATTGAGTACACATTGGAAAACTATTTCGATATATCGCAAACAAAGGGCGAGCCTGTAAAAACCTATATCACCTTACAAAACGGCACTGCCGAGCAACAAAACGCCGTATTTGATGCCATAAGTAATACCTTACCGCCGGAAACAGGAAGCGAAGCCCAAAAGGGAGAAATCGCAGAAATTATGTATTCGGTTATCTTGTCCTCGCTTAAAGCAAAGGAAATAAGTGATTCAGATATAAACGCCGCATTTGTGGTCGCAAGCGCAACATATGTGCTGTGCCGAAAATTCGGCGCAGAGCCTATACTCACAGGATTCGATAATCTTGAAGCACTTTCAGCTACTACAAAAGAAGAATTTTTAAGCGTTTTAGATGAAGTGCGTAAGCTTGTAACAAAACACGAAAACATAATAAAAGCCGCCATAAAGGGAATTTGCACTTTTGAGAGCATTGAATACGAAACAGAACTAACAGAAGAAAAATCACAGCAAAAACTTGTATGGCATGAAGAAAAAACAGAGTATGCGGCAGAGGAGCATAAATCCTTTGTTGCTGAAATTGTTACGGTTACGGAAGAAAAAAATAGGCAAACTGAAAATGAAGTTGAAGAACAAAGTCTTTCTGCTGACGAAAGCGACAGCACAAACAGCACCGCGACAATTATTGAAATCGAAGAAATTATTACCGAACCAACAGAGGACGCAAACAGCAAAGAAAACGCCGCCGAAATTGCTTCCGGGGATATTTTCATCGCGAAAGAACAGGCGAAAGACTGTTTCAAAAATGATTACCAAGTATACGCTGTAACGGAAAAAGGCGAAATTTTAATTAGTGACCCGTTGCAAATTGAAGCACACGCCCGAGAATTTCTTATTGATAAAGCAGACTGGCTTGAATATTCAAAGAACAAAATGCAGGGTAGTCTATACGATGAAGCAAGCGAGGAACAAAATTATCTTTATTCAAGCGAAAATATGTATGCAATTTACCAACTAAAAGACGAATATGCTGAATACAAAGGCTTAACCATAGAAGCATTGGGCGAAAAAGATTTCATTGTTGAACGCTCAAAATACAGACTTGTTTTTACAGCAGTTGAGAACGGTGAGTTATCAGCAGAAAAAATATACACCATGCTTTTACGTAAAAAGCCCGAAAAAATCAGCAATACCGTTTTGGAGATAGGCGATATTATTTCCGTAAAAGTTGGTGAAACGGTAAAGACAACCTACATCAACAAGACGCAAGACGGATATTCCTTCATTAGAATTATTTCATTCATCGGTGACGAAGATGCGGTAGAGGAAAATCTTTCCCCGATTGAATCCTACGATAAAACGCAGACCGAACAAGAACAGCCGCGGGGAAAGCCTGAACATACAGCACAAGAAAAACCTTCTGCGGCAAACACAATAAAAATGGTAAAAAAAGAAAGAACACCCGTACACGAAACAAGACTGACAACAACGCAAATCCTTTACGCCGAGATTGCAAACTTTATGAGCAAAGCAATAATCAAAAACAAGATAAACAATATGTATCATTTTGGAAATATTGTTAAAATACTTTCTGAATATTATTCGCAAGATGAAATAGTTGGTATGCTTGTTTCTTATATAAACGCAAACAGAAACAGCAAAGCTATTTCGGACGGCAATGTACTATGGGCAGATGCAATGCAAGCCCAAAAGCCCAACATTGCACATGATGTAAAGCGTGTAGAATTTTACCCTAACAGAAAGGTAATGGACAAGCTTATATACCAAGTGCGGAACACACAAAAAAGGAAGTTCCGAACTTATGCAATGCTCAAAGAGCAAGTAAAACGAAAAAGAGAAATGTTTGGGTAAGATTGAGGGCGTAAATTTACAACAGAAAGAGGAGAGAGATGCAAGAAATAAAAATTACCGCCGCGACAATAAAAGGTCTTATAGAAATAATGCTTCTTAAAGTTATAAAAGATGGAGTACATTGCATTTCCGAAATCCGTAATAAAGTCAAAGAAATGTCGGGGTACAATATTGCACAAACAACGGTTTTTTATGCACTGGAACGCATGGAATCGGATGGATATTTATTTCGATACGAAAATAAGGATAGGGAAACAAAAAGTAGAAAACGCTCAAAAAAATATTATGAGATAACAGACAAAGGCAATGACCGCTATAAGTTCAAATGCTTAGAATGGGCGGCTACACAGGAGTTAATATCGAAATTTACAGAAAAAGATGATACATAAAAATAGTTGACGTTGCTATGTATTCATGGTATCATGCGCTTGGAAAATTATAACCTTCTTACTTTCCAAGCAAATTGGAGAGGGGATAGGAGTAATGACGAAACTCGATAAGTACAAAAATGTAGCAGAAATTCACGCAGAGAGGATAACGGATAATGCGGATAACTGGAAAGAGTTTTTGGGTACAACCTCAAGATTCTATAAATTCCAGTTCAAAGACCAAATGCTTATCCATGCACAACGCCCCGATGCTACAATGTGCGCAAGCTACGACCAGTGGAATAGTGCGATTTACGTAGACGAAACAGGCACACGTCAGAAGTTAAATAGGTATGTGAAAAAAGGCACAAAGGGAATAGCCCTTATTGACGAAAGCACCGAAAAGGCACGGCTAAGATACGTTTTCGACATCAGCGACACTACCGGGCTTAGACAAGATGCTCAACCGCCGAAATTGTGGGAAGTAAACGAAAGCAACTACGAAGTTTTATTATCCGCAATGAAAAGCGAATATTCTCTACAAAATGCATTTAACGCAGAAATCATGAACAAATGGCGTACAAATGACGGAACAACGGACATAGGGCAACAACTGTATGACTACGCACGTCACGTACTTGACGAAATGATGGACAGTTACAACGCAGAAAATATTAAAGATGAATGGCTCTCTGCCCTTGAAGAATACAACGTAGAGATTATTGACGGCGAAATTTCAAGAGAAACATTTACCGAAATTCGTGAAGCCATTATTGAAAGTGCAACCTATTCAATACTTAGTCGTTGTGGCATGGAAGCCGCAAAATATGCCGATAATAAAGCGTTTGAAGCGATTCTTCAAAAATCTGAGCCACCGAAAACAACAGACGCAATAAACGCAATAGGCACAGCAATAAGCACCACAGCGGAAGATTTTCTTAGGAACGTAGAAAAATTCGTAAAAGCGCACGAGCGGCAAACTTACGCCGAAAGGAGCAAGGAGCATGGGCAAAATAACACACGACATACCGTATCGTTGGGAAGGAGACTTTCTCGTCCCGGACTGGAAAGTGGAGGAAACCGAACCGCTGACGAAGTGGGGAATATTACGCAAGGATTACTTGCGGGAGAACAGGAACATATTGTTCAACCAACTGACATTGAAGGACGAACTGTTCAAGCATTGTCTGGAAATCCAGAAAACGGCGGAGGAGAGGTACAAGCTGGGCATAGAGCGATTGAGGAAATCCGACCCGCCACCGAGCAACGCGACGAACTACTTGGGACACGTACAACACATAACCATGCACCAAACCCAAGTGGAGGAGGAGATTCTCCGCGACCTGATTTACTCGTAAACAACGAGCCGTCCGAACAGGGCGGCTTTTTTAATGCGGAGAAAATAAGCGAGGGCGAAATTTCTCAAATTTTAACGCATGGTATAAACGCAGAAAACAGGCTTAAAGTCGCTTCCTTCCTATCCCGAGATACAACAACAACGGAAAGAGCGCAATTTACAAAAGAAATTTACAACAACATCAATCATTCCGTACAGCTTGCCGAGAACATCATCGGAACAGCCGTGACTTCCGAAAATGGAATTAGTCTGTCCACAACCGCAACCGAGCCTTTAAGTTTAACATGGACAAGAGCGGCATTGCGTATTGAAGAAATGCTTGAAAATAACGAGTTTTTAACGGAAGCAGATTTACAGCTTATTCCCGAATTTGAACGCCGAGCAATTGCCGAAAAAGCAATAAACTTCTTCCGTGGTGAGCCGGATAAAATGCCGGAAATAATGAGTACAGAATTGCAATCGCTAAAAACTCAATGGTACTTCACATACGCCCCCGAAGAACTTACAGCAGTAAGCAATTTACTTGTAACTCCCGAAAATACAAACGCGATAATTTCAACAATGGAAACCGTTCTGTCCGAAATGACGGAAGAACACTACATCTATCCCGAACGCAATAGCACACTGGAAACAATGAGAGCATACACAGAGGGAACATACGAACTATTCCCCGGATTACAAAAGCCCACAATGCAAGCAAGCATAACAGCAGACAAAAACGAAGTTATCCGTGAAGTAGTCGAAGAACCGATACTGCCAGCAGAAGCTGAACAAATACGCGATATGTTCGCAGAAGAATCAACGCCCGACATAGCAGAGTTAAGTAATGCTTTTTCCGCAAACGTTGAACGCGCATTGGTTGAATGGAACGGCGATATTGAAAGCAAGCTACGTGTTTTTGAAATCATGAACGACACCAACCGTGCAATGCTCCGCGCAACACAAGCACAATTAAAAGAAGAATACGGCGGCGAAATGATTTTTACCGTTGAACGTGAGGGCGCAGAATCAGCAACACTGTCATGGGCAAAGGTACAACGGTTATTGCACGACATCGTGCAGGACGGCAGATTTTTAACTGACCTTGAAAACGCGACCTATCAGCAACGGTCAGCCGTAGCAACCTCCCCCGGCATGGAAACAGGAATTACAATTACAAGGCAACTTGCCGACACCTTCCGTCTAACAAACCAAATTCTTTATGCTCATGACGATACAGGCACACTGCACATCAGTAATGGCTATTTCATTGTAAGAACCCAAGAAAGTGACATTAACGCAGTATTGGAACAACTCAACGAACACAGAAACGCTGACCTCCGCCGTACGGAATTACCGCTACTAACCGCCGCAGAAAATCCAATTATTTTAAAATATCTTGCAGACGCATCGTACGCCATTGACCGCAACCGCTCTTATGAATACAACCCACAAAACAACCCGAATTTATACGCAATCATTTTTACAGACGGCGAGAAGTATTTTCAGTACAACAAAAACTTTGTTGATATATTCGGTGCTGATGCTCAATTAACCATAAAAGAGGGTGAAACATACAGCTACCGCAATCACAATCTTACTGCAAAAGACGAAAACGGCAAAATTTTGGGGATTATTCTGCCCGTTCAAGTAGACGAAGAAATGTATCAAAACCCTGTACTCAAAGAAAAACTGCCATTGAACGCACCATATAAAACCACCTACGAACGCGCCAAAGAAAACGCCACCAACGACCCATACATCGGACGTGAGTTCAGCAACGGGCGTGCAACGGAAATTGTTGCGGAATTAACAAGTCTGCGCGGCGAACCTATGTACATTGTATCAACCGTTGAAAACGGCGTTGTGAGCCGTAATGGTGACTATGTACGCCCCGACCAAATGGAACAACGCATAGCCCTTGCGGAACAAAACAGAATCACATGGGAACAAACCGAAGCCGCAAACGAAGCACAGCGAATTGCAGAAGCCGAAGCAAGGGCAATTTACGAAGATACGCATGGTTACGCAGACAATCAACCTCCGCACCAAAAAGAAAGAACATTGCTATCCCTTGATAAGCCTTTTCGCACGGAAGAATACGGCAATCTGAACACAAAACAATTTATCGAAGCCGCCGTAAAAGATGGCAGACGGATAGCCTCCGTAGATATGTTGCGTCCAAAATACCAAGAAATGACCGATGCCGATTATCTACGCTCATTACCTACGTACAATATGCAAGACCGCACTAATCGTGAAAAGACACGTACTTTGTACACAAGCGTAAGAAATATGCTGTCCGAAGAAAGTGATAGTGCGCAAACCCTCAAATCCGAACACCCATTCTTGCATTACAAGCTGTTTAAAGATTTAAGTATTCTTCCCTCCGATATGCTGAAAACGGAATACCGCCTATACACGGAAGAAAACTCGTTCTATTCCATCAACAAAACTGCCTACAATTACGGCAAATATCTTGCCGACAATGACATTTTAGCAGACTCCGACAAGACGAAAATTGAACTGCTTGACGCCGACACTCAAACAATTTCTCACGATGAGAAAGAGTTTTCACAACCCACGCTCGAAATAGACCATGTACCAAATTACGCAGTAACCAATGTTGCCCCCGAATCACCGCCGTTACCCGAAAAAACAAACCCGGCAGTAAACGCAACAGAAAAACCCAAAGGTCTTAATAATTATGTCATAACCAACGATAAATTGGGCGAAGGCGGCGCGAAAACAAAATATGCCTACAACATGGAAGCAATCCGCACGTTAAAAGCTATTGAATCCGAAAACAGGCAAGCTACGCCCGAAGAACAAGAAATCCTCTCCCGTTATGTAGGTTGGGGAGGAATTTCAAACGCATTTGCCGAGGGCAAGAACGGTTGGGAGCGAGAATATAAGGAACTCCGGGAACTGCTCACCGACAAAGAATACGAAAGCGCAAGGGCATCTACGCTTAACGCGCACTATACAAGCCCGATAGTAATAAGAAGTATGTACGAAGCCTTAGAGCGTTTGGGATTCCGTGAAGGAAACGTACTTGAACCCGCAATGGGTGTCGGCAATTTCTTTGGTATGCTTCCCGAAAGCATGAGGGACAGCAAGCTATACGGCATAGAACTTGACGATTTAACCGGGCGTATCGCAACACAGCTTTACCCCAACGCAGATATTAAAATCACAGGCTTTGAAAAAACCAATATGTCAAATTCCTTCTTTGACGTTGCAATCGGCAATGTTCCCTTTGGAGATTATAAACTTAACGGCAAAAAATATCCCGATATGAATATCCACGATTACTTTTTCGCAAAAAGCCTTGACCAAGTGCGTCCCGACGGCATTGTCGCATTTGTAACAAGCAAAGGCACAATGGATAAAGCTAACCCTGCCGTGCGCAAATATATAGCACAACGCGCGGAACTGTTGGGCGCAGTACGATTACCAAACACAGCGTTCCAAAAAAATGCGGGGACGGAAGTAACTTCCGATATCATGTTTTTGCAAAGACGTGACAGAATCCGCGACATTGAGCCGGATTGGGTGCATCTCAACCAAACCCCGGACGGAATACCTGTAAACAGCTATTTTGCACAAAACCCTCATATGATTTTGGGAACAATGCAGTTCAGCAAAAATATGTACGGTAACGAAACAGAAACCGCCTGTATTCCCCACGAAGGAGCAGACCTTGCTACACAATTGAGGGAAGCACTGCAAAACATTACAGGGCAATACCAAGAAATTGATATTGACGAAATGGGCGCGGGGGAAGTAAATGCTCCCGCAAAAAACAAAACACTCCCTGCCGACCCGAATGTTCGAAATTTCAGCTACACCGTTGTTGATGATACTCTTTTCTACCGCGAAAACAGCGTAATGATTGAAGCTAAAATGAACAGCGCGAAAGCCATTGAGCGTGTCAAAGGCATGGTTGGCATAAGAGATACCACAAGGGAACTCATCGAACAACAGTTTCAAGGACACAGCGATGAAGCCATCAGCGCAACACAGGTGAAACTTAACACGCTGTACGACAGCTTTGTCAAAAAACACGGCTTAATTACCGACAAAGTAAACGAAAGCGCATTTTTCAAAGATTCATCATACCCACTTATTGCCGCACTCGAAATCCTTAACGATGAGGGCGAATTTGAAAGAAAAGCCGACCTATTCACCAAGCGCACAATAAATCCGTATGCGCCGATTACCCATTGCGACACATCGAATGAAGCCTTAGTTGTTTCCGTTGCCGAAAAAGCCCGGGTAGACATTGATTTTATGATGGAACTTACAGGCTTTACGGAAGAAAAAATTGTTCAAGACCTTCACGGCGTAATCTTCAAAGACCTTGGGCGCGAAAAAGATGTTCTTATTACAGACCACGAAGGATTCATAAATTCCAAACCATGGGTAACGGCAGACGAATATTTGTCCGGCAACGTGCGTAACAAATTAACACTTGCAACAAATATCAGCGAACAATACAAAGCCGCAGGGCGCGAGGACTTAGCCGCCGAAATCCAACAAAACATCGAAGCCCTTCAAAACGCAATGCCCAAAGACTTGGAAGCCGGAGACATTATGGTTCGCCTTGGTGCAACATGGATAGACCCGAAATATGTACAGCAGTTCATCTATGAACTTTTGGAAACACCGAAATGGTGCATGGAAAACAGCAATAACCGGGACATTTGCGTCAAAGTGGAATATTCGGATTTAACAGGGGAATGGAATGTCTCCAACCAAAAAAGCGACCGTGGCGTACCGGCAACAAAAACATACGGCACAGAAAAAGCCAATGCCTACAAACTCATCGATGACGCTTTAAATATGAAAGATACAACCATCACCTACGAAGATGAAGGGGGTAAAAGAGTTACCGACACGGAAGCAACTATGGTTGCGCGTGACAAACAAGCCCAAATCAAAGAAAAATTCAAGGAATGGATTTTCGACGATAGGGAGCGCAGGGAAACCCTTGTACAAATTTATAACGAGCGATTTAATTCAACACGCTTGCGCGAGTATGACGGTTCACACTTAACCTTCCCCGGCATGAACCCGGAAATACAACTCAAGCAACACCAAAAAGATGCCGTTGCGCGAGTGCTTTATGGCGGCAACACGCTATTAGCCCACGAAGTAGGCGCAGGAAAAACATTTGAGATTATCGCCGCCGCGATGGAATCCAAGCGTTTGGGACTTTCCAACAAAAATTTAATAGTTGTTCCCAAACACTTAAAAGAGCAGTGGGCAAGCGAATTTTTACGCCTTTACCCCAACGCAAATGTGCTTCTTGCAACGGAGAAAGACTTCACTGCGCAAAATCGCAGGAAGTTTTGCGCAAGAATCGCAACAGGGGATTACGATGCCATTATCATGGGCTTTACGCAATTTGAAATGGTCAGTATGTCAGCCGAGCAACAGCGCAGTCACATTGAAGAAGAAATCCAAGAGATTCAAATGGCAATTGAAGCGCAAAAACGCGAAAAAGACGGTGGCGGATTCTCCGTCAAACAAATGGAGAAACAAAAGAAAACCCTTGAAACACGGCTTGAAAAACTGAACGACACATCAAGGAAAGACACAGTTATCGACTTCGAGCAATTAGGGGTAGATAGGCTGTTTCTCGACGAGTCACACAATTACAAAAACCTCTATATGCATACTAAATTGCAAAACGTAGCAGGGGTGCAGACCACAGAAGCCAAGAAAACAAGCGATATGTACATGAAATGCCGTTACATTGATGAACAAACAGGCGGCAAAGGCTTAATTTTCGCAACAGGCACACCGATAACAAATTCCATAACGGAAATGTTCACCCTGCAACGCTTCTTGCAACACGACAAACTACAAGAACAAGGGCTTACCCACTTCGATAGCTGGGCGAGTACCTTCGGTGACACAGTAACAGCATTGGAATATGCCCCGGAAGGTACAGGTTACAGAAGCCGTACGCGCTTCGCAAAGTTCCAAAACTTACCCGAACTTATGACAACATTCGGGGAGGTTGCGGATATAAAAACTGCCGCCGTATTAAACTTGGAACGCCCCAACGCCGAGTTTAACACCGTTGTTGCAGACCGCACCGACCAACAAGCAGAACTTGTAAACTGGCTCTCCGAACGTGCGGAAGCTGTGCAACAACGGCGCGTAGAACCCACGGAAGATAATATGCTAACAATTACTTCCGACGGGCGAAAAATCGGGCTTGATGTTCGCCTTATAGACCCCGACCTGCCCGATGACCCAAGCAGTAAAGTAAACTTGTGTGCGAACAATGTACACAAAACATGGGAAGAAACGTCGGAAGAACGCCTTACGCAAATCGTATTTTGCGACTTCTCTACTCCCAGGCGCAATATATGGACACTGAGTAAAGAACAGCTTGCGGAAATGAAAACCCTTCCGGCAGACGAAAAACAACGGCTGATTGATGAACACGTCCAAAAGGTTGCACAGGATTACGCCAGCGGAATATTCCCCAGCGGTTTCAATGTATACGATGATATAAAAGCGAAACTGATTATCAAAGGAGTGCCGGAACACGAAATAGCATTTATACACGATTACCCAAAAGATGAGCAAAAGAAGGAATTATTTGCAAAAGTACGCAGTGGCGCAATCCGTGTTTTGATGGGTTCAACGGCAAAATGCGGTGCAGGAATGAACGTGCAAGACCGCCTAATTGCCTTGCATGATTTAGATTGTCCGTGGCGACCAAGCGACTTAGAACAGCGTTTAGGACGGATTCTTCGGCAAGGGAACAAGAACACAGACGTACAAATAAACCGTTATGTAACAGCCGGAACATTTGACGCATACTTATTCCAGACCGTTGAAAAAAAGCAGGAATTTATCAGTCAAATTATGACGAACAAATCTCCTGTCCGTGCCTGTGAAGACGTGGACGAAAGCGCATTATCCTACGCAGAAATAAAAGCACTTTGCGCCGGAAATCCGCTCATCAAGGAGAAGATGGAACTCGACACAGATATTAAACGGCTAAAAATGCTTAAAGCGCAACACACAAATCAACGCTACAAATTGGAAAGAGATGTTCATACGTATATTCCCGGACAAATTACCTCAATCAAGGAATATATTGAGGGCGGCAAGGCAGACATGGCGCGCATTAAAACACATACGCAAAACGTAAGCGAGGGAATTTCCCCAATGACAATCAACGGCAAGCAGTACACCGAAAGAGCGGAAGCCGGGGAAGCCCTTATTGAAATGTGCATGACAACACCTAAAAGCCCGATAAAAACGGATATTGGCAACTATCGCGGCTTTGATTTGCAAATATCATATGATTATACTAACGATATTTTTAAATGCACAATGCAAGGCAATTTATCCTACACCCTTGAACTTGGAGTATCCGCAACAGGAAATATCACAAGGATTGACAACGGGCTTGAAAATATTTCCGAAACACTGGAAAAGTACACCCAAAGGCTTATCGAGTTAGAAACAGCCCTTGAAGCATCGAAGAAAGAACTCGAAAAACCTTTCCCGAAAGAACAGGAACTGCAAACAAAGCTAACACGGTTGAGTTTGGTGGAAAAGGAATTAGACCTTGAAGCCAAAGAGAAAAAACCAACGGCGGCGGGAAGCCCGAAAGACGGGGTGGAGATAAGCGTAACGGCAAAACGCGAGGAAGCCGAACCCAAGAGCAAGGACGGAAAACGTAATAACCGCAAAGATGAAGGACGATAGCAATTTACAAACAACAAGCCGACATTTTCTCACGATGAGAAATTGTCGGCTTGAATTTTTTGAGGTGATGGTATGGGCAAAAGCACCAAGAAAAAATATGTTGAGTTTCGTATGCGTTTAACCCAAGAAGAAAACGCAATAATACAGCTTAAAATGTTTCACGTAGGCGAACGAAGCCGAAATGCATTTATACGCACAGAACTTACAAAGGATTGCCCTATCCCACTAAGCAAGGACGATGGAAAATCACCAATCACCACACAATTCATGCTTAGGCTATCTGAAAAAGAAACATTGGAACTTGAAGAAAAAATGCGCAAATCAGGGATAAGCAACAGGGAAAGATTTATGCGCTCCCTCATCAGAAGCACCACAATAAAAAAAATAGACCATTCCGAATTAAAGGAGATAAGACGCTTACTTGCAAACATCTCTAATAATATTAACCAAATCGCAAAACGCTGTAACGAAACAAGAAGCATCTACGAAGTAGACGTTCTTTCGCTTGCAGACGAAGTAGAAAAAATTCGCACAGATTTTGAAACAGTCGTAGGCGACAATAACAGCAGAAGCTAGTACTCCTATATTCTGTTTTGAAGATTCAACTTTCGATGTCATGAAACATATAATATCATAGCATCATTTGAAATTACCCAGTAGCGACATGATGTCGAGATTAAACATGAAATTTCGCCTTTTAACAAAACACTTAAACAAAATACCACCCTTGTGCGAAAAACAATAATTGACAACAGAGTATATTTTTACATATTATTAAGAGGTGGTTGTTATTTGAAATATAATGCAAGATGCATATTTCATCTTTTTATCTTTTTAGGAGGTGATTATAGGATTGTTTAGTCATAAAAAATATTATGAACATGGGAGAAATCGAGACTGATTATGAAGAAAGGTGGAGATGTGTTGAAATCATTAAACGTAATTAACGGACTGACGAAAAGACCTGGTTGAGAAAATGAAAGGTTATGTCTAGCACTGTTTATCGTTTTGATAATTTAAGAAAGCTTAGGAAGTAAAAGGAGGGTTTGTTGTTATGAAGAGAATACGCAATATTTTTGTATTATTGCTGTCACTGTCGATATTGTTTTCGTCATTTAACATAACACCTACGAGAGTATTGGCTTATGACAGCTACACAGAGTCAACTAATACATCTATTGATATTATGCCACTGTCTTCAAGTTGGGCAAGCCGTGCAGACACAAGTTGGTTTACGGGTAGTCAGGCTGGCAGCTATACACTCAGAACACCTGAGCAACTTGCAGGTCTAGCTCAACTCGTTAATAGCGGGACTATGTTTTCAGGTGGTGCAATTTGGCTTGGAAATGATATTGACCTCGCTGGATTTGAATGGGTTCCAATTGGTCATTCGGCTGGTATTCAACCAGTGTTTGCAGGTCGATTCGATGGCCAAGGTCATGTAATTAGGAATCTTACCATAACCACTACACCAATTGCTGGCAATAGATGGTATGGACTTTTCGGTGCAATTTGGGGTGGCTGGGTTTCTAGGATTGAAAATGTTGGGTTAGAAAACATAAATATTAACATCCCCACGACAACTACAGGCTTAGAAGTCGGTGGGCTTGTTGGATACGCAGGGACTTCCACGATTAGAAATGTTTATACGACAGGCTCTATAACGGCTAGAGGTTCTTCAACTAGCACAATTTCTGTGGGTGGAATAGTTGGTCTTGCTCAAGGTGCTTTCATTGAAAATGTCTATAACAGGACATCGGTAACAGCTATTCAAACAAACACGCCTCAACGTGCTATTGCTGGTGGTATAACTTCAACTGCGGCCGACGGAACTGAGATACGTAACGCATACAGTACGGGTGATATATCTGCGGGACCAGACCGCACTGGTGGTGTCAGTGGAATGCTTCATCCTGGGGGTATTATAGCGAATACGTTTTGGTTGAGTGGAAGCGCACCAACGGGAATAGGTCATAATCAAGCGGAAGGATCTGCTTTATCCCGCACAGCCACCCAAATGACTCAACAATCTTCCTTTTCGGGATTTAATTTTGATACCGTTTGGGGTATCAGAAGTGGAACAAATAACAATTATCCTGTTTTAAGAGTGTTTCATGACACACCAATAACATCAGTGGCTCTCAATATTACACAACCCGCAACTGGTGCTATTCCGAGTACATCCGCAACTGGTGCGAATGGATTTACTGTTAGTTCGGTAACATGGACACCAACTCACAGTCGATTTCTTGGCAGCACTACGTATACGGTAAGAATGACACTGAGGGCTAATGCCTTCCGTACTTTTACGGGCATTTCATCTGGAAATGTACGGATTAACGGACAAACCACATCCGTTTCAAACAATACCGGAAATACAATTGATGTAACACGTACATTTCCTGCAACACCCCCAGCAACTGTCACGGGAATATCTATAACAACACAACCTTCTCAAATGCATTACGTGCATGGTAATGCCCTTGATTTGTCGGGAATTGAAGTGGTTCTTACACGCAACGATGGTACAAGCACATCAAGTATCCCATTTTCAGCGTTTACAGCGAACAATATAACAACGGATCCCACGCATGGCGCACGACTCACTACGTCACATAATGGCACTCCAGTAACTGTTATTTATGCTAATAGCACCACAATAAGGGCTACAACTAACTCTTTGATTGTGAACCAAGCACCTATTACAAGCGTTAATGTTGACGTTATAGCTCCAGTGGCAGGTGCTACGCCCAACGTGGAACTTCCAGACACTTCTGGTAGCCCTTTTACAGTCAATTCGATAACTTGGCATCCTGCCCCAGCTCATAACCGATTTAGTGGCGAAGGAGTATACACGGTCAGTATTGATTTGGCTGTTCGATTCGGTCATGTGTTCCACCAATATTTGAATGCCACTATCAATGGGCAAGACGCAAGGGCGACCATTTCAGGTTCAGGCAACAATGTGACAGTAGAGTACACTTTTCCCGCAACACCAATCGAAACAGTTATATCTCTACCTACGAGTAGCAGTGAAAATCCGATACCCGTTAGACCTGGGCAGTATATTTTCTACAATGGAAGCAATAGGCTACCAGTAAGTATTGAAAACAATCCTGGATTTGAAACGATTGAGGTTCGCGCTGACTTTAACCCTGCCATATTTCCATATGCGGCAGCGTGTTTCGATACTGGTGATTTGCTAGAATTGGCTTGTTCTTTTGAACAAGTCCCATTCACTTTTAATGGTGGAAACCATATTGGTTTTGAAGCTTTAAGTATGTCAGGACCTGTGATTGAAGATGGGACACTTGCACGTTTTATGTTCCGAGTTTCTGAATCAGCACCTACAAACGCAACATATCAAATTTCCCTCTCAGCTCCTGTGTTTCATGTATTTTGCAACGAAGCAGATAGGCATGTGCCTAGAGCTTACAGGACTGATGTATTTGTTGTAAAACCAGGGAATCCTACACGTTCCGGTGAAGTAACTGTAAACGATTTGTCATTAGTCCTCATGGATCTTGACAACACAAGAGCATTGACACCAGTAGAAGCCATGGCAGCAGATGTAAATTTCGATAATGATGTATCCGTATTCGATGCCCATCTTATTCAAAGAATGTCGCTTGGCTTGCCCGTTAATGAATCAATATCGCCAGCAAGAGCGTTGTCATCGTTGTGGACACCAGAGCAAAACATAGTCATCGGCACAGTTAACGGCAACCCTGGAGATAGAGTCTTGGTTCCAGTAGGGATTGTAAATACTCCAGATTCAGGATTTGTTGCTCTTCATTTTGTAGTTGAATATGATAATGAGAGGTTGACACCCATTAGACATGTATTAGGACCTCTCAGAACAAGTACACGTCGCGTTAATTTGCAACATAGCGAGAATAGCATAGCATTTATTGGCACATCGCCTAACCCTATCAATACTGATGGTACACTGTTCTACATCGAGTTCGAGATAAATGAAACTGCTGAGTGTGATGAAAATAACTTTAGTATTCGTATGGCAAGCCATGATGAAGCCTTCACTAATTTGCGCATTGTTGAACTTGCAGATGCGTCTGGACCAGTTATTAGAGACGAGGTTATTTACGAGAGAATTATCATAGGTGATAGTTCCGGAACAGAACCGTATGTATGCACTGATAAGTGTACGTGTGCTAATTGCACTTGCGAATGTATAAATAATGCTTGCCACGACTGCGGAACTTGCGAAGTCTGTAACCCGCCAATCACTTGGAACAATAATGTCCCTCCAGCCGTGAAAGATGGCGACACAGTAATATTAACCAGCGGTGCAAGTGGTACGCTGAACGTTCCCGCAGGAGCGATAGTTACCATAACAAGTAATGCCCCTATCCATAACGGGGTGAACGGTGTTACTATTTTCATTGGTGCAAACGCAACAGTTTATTGGACAGTAGATATAACAGGAAATGCACAAACTGTTGTGCAATTAAGAGGGAGCGGCACATTCAATATGACTGGCGGCTCGATTGTGCAAACAAATTCTAACAACACTGCTCTCCATGTGCAAGGCAACAGCACTGTCACAACAAACATCAGTGGCGGCACAATCGAAGGTAACGTCACTTTCAATAATGGTGTTTTCAACAAGGTTGGTAGTGGCACATTCACGCTTAACGGAAACCTAGAATTACAAGGTACATCAACCGCAACAATCAGCGGTGGACTTGTGCTTAACGGCAATGCTACTATCCTTTCAAACAGCGTTCTCACAGTGAACAGCGGCGCAGCCCTTACAAATAACGGCACGATTACCAACAATGGTACGATTAACAATCAAGGTGCGATTTCTAACGTCAACGGCACAATTGATAACGCAAGCGGCACTTTCACAGGCAATCAACCTTGCGACTACGGTTGTACATGCAATACATGTACCTTCGGAGTAAACCCGCCGACAGGCATTCGCAACATTACATGGTACGCCGTTGCAATGCTTGTGTTATCCGCAATTTCCGCAATTATGTGGGGCTATACACTGCACCACAAATTCAGAAAAAACCCCAAAGCCTTTGCTTCTTCTCAGTAAAAGTGTAGCACTAGTACCTCGCTTTTTAGATGACGTGCGGTACTAGTGCTTAGATTTTTTCATGTTACGTTCAAGCACCAAAAAATCAATATATTTCAACAAATCAGCTTCCGAAACAACATATTTTTTACCGTAATTAACGGCATTTACAGCCATCTTCCGAACGTGCGCATAGTATCGCGTATGCGAAACCCCTGTAATTTCCCGAACCTGCAAAGATGTAAACACAATACTACCATCTTCAAGACGTATTGCATCTTCGCGCTTTTCTTCCAAGCGTTCAAGGGCAACCGCCTTTAAGTCGGCGGTCACAGGGATTGGTTCAATGCTCAATCGCTTCTTGTTATACTTTTTTTGAGAAGCAATCATCGAACTGCGAAATTCCTCGTCGGAAACGTATCTCTCCCTGTGCTGTGCATTTCTTTCTTCTTTTTTTTCCGTCGGCAAATTTGCTCGGTATCCTTCGTAATAATCCCTGTATCTTTCGTAATGCTGTTTATCCTTCGCTTGCAACAATTTTCTGTACTCCGGGTCAGTTTCTTTGCGCTCCTTATCTACTCGATTACGTTCAATTTGCTTCCGGCGAAATTCCTCATCTGTTGCGTATCTTTCCCGATATTGCGCGTTTATTTCTTCTTGGCGTTCCTTTTTCCTTGCGGCTATGCGCTCTTTATTCTTCTTGTAATATTCCTTTAAGTATTCAGAACGATTTGTGCCGTTATCGCTATTCATAAAAAATTATCACCTCATCATAAACCCCATGCCCAACCTTTTTTACAAGGCTGGGCATGAGAAGCGTTTAACCAATCGGGTCGGAAAACCATAAATCCAATGCTTGCTTGATGATATCCGAAATTTCCTCCGGCGATTGTTCCTCTGTGAAGTATTTCTCGTAAACATCGGGTTTAACCACAACAGGGGTTTTCTTTTCGGTCTTGGGCTTCATGTTGCCCGAAAGAATTTTATAGATATTTTCTCCGTTTAATTCGCCTTGCGCGAAAAATGCCCGAAGCATTTTGGATTCTTTACCGCCAATGGTCAAGCCGTTTCTTTCGGCGCATTCCGCAATCATTCTTTGTTCGGGTTCCGGCAAGAAAGAGATTTCAACCGCCGGAACAAATGTAAGCGTGTTTGCGTCAAGCATTTGTTTAAATTCCTCAATAAGAAACTGAATCCGCAAATACCTTGAAACATGGGAAGCCGATAAGCTGTATTGTTTGCCCACTTCGGCGTTTGAACGTATCTTTTTCTCATCATGAGAAATTGTTTCGCTTTCGTCCGGGCTTTCCTTACCGAGATTTTCAAGCCGTTTTAATTCGTTGATTATGTCAGTGCGTTTGCCTTGGGAAAAGAGTTTTGAGTGGTGCAGGGTAAGAACCGCCGCCTTTTCAGTGTGGCGCATTTCCGCGAAAGACCGTTGCATTAAATTTGTTTCAATTACATATGCGAGTGCTTTTTCGTCCGACAAGTCTTTCAACAACACCGCCGGAATTTCCTCAATTTTCACCATTTTTGAAGCCTTTACCCTGTTATGCCCGGATATAATTTCCTTAACGCCATCATCACGTAAGCGCACAATGATTGGCGTTATTACACCATTAGCTTTTATGCTCTCCGCAAGGTCGCATAAGCGTTCGTAAGCATAAGTTTCAAAAGGGTGATTCTCGAAAGGTACAAGTTCATTTACGGAAACGGACGAAAGCCCCGCTCCGTCTGTTCCTTCAAGCATGAAAAGACTATCCATGCTTGCTTTTTTTATTTCCGGCTTTTTCAATTTGCTCATGCCACAACCTCCTTTGCAAAGTTAGCGTAGGCTCTCGCCGCCGCGCTTTTCGGCGCGTGTTGGAAGATGCTCGTTGACATATAATTCGCTTCACCCTGCTTGGTCGTGCGCGGAATTTTCGATTCAAAAATCCGTATTTCCTCGCCATATGTTTCTTGGATAAGGTCGGTAACGTGCTTAAACAGCTTTGTATTCCCGTCACAAATGGTAAACAAAATACCTTTTATCGAAATACCTTTGTTGATTTTGCGCTTAACCTTGGTTATGGTGCTTATCAAATCGGTTAGCCCGGTTGCAGACCACAGGTGCGGACTTGCGGGTATGATTACCTCGTCACAGGCAGAAAGAGCATTAATTGTGAGGATTCCCAAATATGGATTAGTGTCGATGATGATGTAATCGTACTTATCACGGAGTGGGTCCAGAATGTTTTTTAGAATCATCTGCCCCCCTACTTCATCACGGAGATTCAATTCGTTTTCCGCAAGGGAAAGGCTTGATGAAATTATATCCATGCCGTTCACCATTTGTATATACGCGCTTACGTCCGGCATTTCATCTTCCGACAACGCCGCAGATAACAACTTCGGCATTGCGTTCTCTACCTCGTCCGGGCGTTCAATGCCCACGCACATGGATAAATTTGCTTGCGGGTCGAAATCCACAAGCATTACCTTTTTTCCCATCTCTAACAGGGCATATCCCATGTTGCAAGCGGTTGTAGTTTTGGCTACGCCGCCTTTTTGATTAGCAATGGCGAAAATTTTACAGTTACTCATCAGAAATTGCTCCCTTCATTCTATACCATATTTTTTATTTTTACAAAGCTGTTTTTCGTTCGATTCGTCCAAACCGTTCCGGTAATTCAATTATAAAATTACCACTATGAGTTGATTTTAATATGCACGATAGTCATCCCATGAGCAATGTACGCTCAAAAGTTGCTTGAAACAGTCTGCCAAAGATTTATTTCCACTTACCTTACTTGCCAGCCGATGCCTATAACAACTTTCAATCAATTTTTCTTTTTCTGCATCTAAGCGTTTTCTTTCCTCGAAATTTTCTACTTCTATTGCATCAAAACTCAATTTTTCTATCTTTCTCAGTTCTTCACTCATTCGTTCCAAGGTTATCATTTCCACTATATATCACCTCGTTTTTTTCGTGCCTTTCAGATACGATACCCGCCAAATGGTTTCTACTACCCTTTCGGTCTTGTTACTCCGAATCCTTTTTATCAGTCATAAAACCGCAAGTGCCACATCCTCTTAAATAACTTCACAATGCTTTTTGTCAATGTTGCATAGTTGTTTATATTTTTCGCCGTTGGATTTTTCTCTTACCATGTAACAATAGAAGTACCACGCATTTTGATTTACAACGTCATATTCAAATGTAGCTCTGTCATATGGGCGGGTATACCGTATGCGTTTCGCCGGGGTGTACAGCGTAATTTTTTTCGGATTTTCAATCTTCACTTGCTCATTGGAGTAGATGTCGCGCAATATTGCCGTGCTGTCTTTTATAACAAGTTGATAAGTACCGCCTGTCCACTTGATTTTCTTGTATGCGGCTTTGTTTCTGCCGTAACCGTGTGCCCCTGCGGAATAGCACCCGGAGGAATACTCCACCGAGCAATCCTCGCCATGCTCAACCCGGAAAATAATGTCCGTAACAACATCAGCCTTTTTCCACTCGTTATACCGTGACGAACTCCAAGCAATCATCTTGCCTATCACAGATTTATTGCATTTAATAATTTCCATACAGTACCTCTTCTCATTACGTGCCTATCTGTCACGACATCCGCCACTGCGGTATGTACAGCCCTTTCGGACTTATTTACTTAAATATCCTCCAAGTCCTCGAAGCCGTTCCAAACATCTTCCAAAATAATATTGCAGTATTCATCAACAATCAGGCAAGCAACACCATCGCCGTACTCTTCGCTTTCTAAAAGGAATACTTGTTTCCCCTCATGGATTCTGTTGTTAATAACGTACCATGTCCCAACGTGACTTTCGATTTTTATTTTCTCTGTGTTTGGTTTAAGTGATTCTCCGCACACAAATTCGGAATAGATTTTCATGCAATTTGTCCTCTCGTTATTACGTACCTTACGGTCACGACACCCACGCTTGTGGTATGTATACCCTTTCGGGCTTGTTTGCTATCTATATAGCATTTTACTGAACACATCATTTGCAATCCCACACAGGCTATTAGCCTCCACGCAGATTTTGTAAGTACAGCCGTTTTCACAAGTGACAACAACGTATTCATCTTCGGGAACAAAGGTTTCCCACTCGTCCGAAATATCCTTCCCCTGTTTCAACTCACAGCTTACAAGGTTGGGCTTCGCCATATTCAGCAACTCGCCCAACTTCCTTACAAATTCGGCTCTCGATACAGTCATACAAAACACCCTTTCACAAAGAATTATTCAACCAATACAATAATACCATACATACATTGCCGTGTCAACTTTTTTTCAATTCTTTTAAAATCGTTGCATCCACTCGAGACATCACTCTTTACAAGCATTCCTTTTTCAGACCGCCCATTTTTATTTTTTCTCTGCACAAAAAAACCCGGTTACAGCAACCGGGCTTTACGTAATAGAAATTTACAGATATTTAATTGATTCCAATCGAGCATATAAAACGGCGAAGATAGGGTAATCGCAGGGCATCACATCTTTTGTAGCGAAGTCAATTCCTTGGTGGTTCAACCACTCTAGCCACTTCCCAGTTTCAATTAAATTGCGACCGATGCGTTCTACACTATGTGTTATTACAGTTTTTACTTTACCTGTCTCTATATCGGAAACAAGGTTAGAAAATGCGGGTCTGTCAAAATTTAAACCGCTGAAGCCATTGTCAATATAACTGACGAGATTTGAATATCCCTGTTTTTTCGCAAAGGCAATCATACTTTCTTCTTGAAGTTCAATCGCAAATTTGTCTACCTTTGCCACACGGCAGTAAATAGCTGTTGTACGATGGTCATTTTTCACCATAAAACTTACATCCTCCCTACCTCTTTTTTTGAAATATGTCAACAGTAAAATTCATGGAAATTACTGTAGCATTTATATTGTTTCATTCATCATTGTTGTGTTTTAGCAGTAGCAGACGCTGTGGAAACAGTGAGTAAA
>Ga0131853_10000260_pt1 | contig 94373 bp, 84 predicted proteins | sample TergutLab28metaG_FD_92764 | JGI IMG/M metagenome (GOLD analysis project Ga0131853, IMG submission 92764) | Labiotermes labralis P1 segment gut microbial communities from Petit-Saut dam, French Guiana - Lab288 P1 (version 2) (version 2) | ecosystem: Host-associated > Arthropoda: Insects >...
GCATGTATTGGTTGTAGACGAAAATGTTTCCCATAACATCGTCCGTATCTTCGAGATGTACCTTGGCGGTAAGACAGCCAGAGCCATAGCGGATATGTTCAATCGTGAAGGCATACTCACCGCCAACGAATACTACTACAGTAGCATCGGAAAACCAAGCCCGTTTCTTAATTACAAGAACAAGTGGGGTAGCGCAACCATAATGAACATCATCAAGAACCCTGCCTACTATGGTGCGGTGGCGAACGGTAAACGTGCGGTTAAGTCGTTTAAGAACAAGACGATTGTACGGAAACCAGCCGATGAATGGATTATCGTTGAGGATACCCATACGCCAATAGTCAGCAAGGCCATGTGGCTGGAGGCTCAGGAAGTTGGTAAGCGTAATGACAAGCAGACTGTGCGACGCAGCGCAAGCGGCGAGGTAAGTTTATTCGCCGGCATCATAAAATGTGCAGACTGTGGAAGCAATCTTGTTTTTAACCGTAAAACCCTAAAAGCCGGCACAAGAGAATTTTTTCGGTGCAGCACCTACACCCAAAAAGGGAGAGATGTGTGTCCTATGCACAATGTTGACTACGATACCCTGTACCAAGCTGTACTAGCAAGTATTCGGCAGTACGCCGTCCTTGCCGTGGAGGATGAAAAGAGGCTCATTGACCAGATTTTGAAATCTAATGATGAGTTCAAAGCCAAGAATCTTCAACGGTATGAAAAAAATATCCGTGAAGCAATGAATCGGATAAGGGAAATTGACGGACTACTTCAAAATATGTACGAAGATAAAATCGCCGGGGAAATTACCGCCGACATCTTCAAACGTATGTCGCAGAAATACAGGGAAGAACAAACGCGGCTCATTGATGAAGTCGAACAGCTTGAGGCTGAACTCGCCGAGTGTCAGCGTGTTGAAAAGGATTTGACCAGGTGGATAACTCGCGTCAAAGAGTGCCTGACCATAGACAGCCTCACAAGGGCTATCGTGGTTGAACTGATCGATAGGATTGAAGTGTCCGAGGTCTACGATGTGGACGGCGAGAAAAATTTGGACATCGCCATCAACTACAGGTTTGGGCTTCCGGGCAGCAATCCAACACCGGGACAAAAAAATAGAGCTTGCTGATTCCCCTCGCCAAAGGAAACATCAGTAAAGCTCTATGATGTCTCACCAATACCCAAAAGATATTAGCGACAAGACGGAGATACAGAGAACATCACTAATATCCAGATATTAGTGACTGTACGGAGAAGGGGGGATTTGAACCCCCGCGCCGATTTCCCGGCCTATGCCCTTAGCAGGGGCACCTCTTCAGCCACTTGAGTACTTCTCCAATGAACCAAGCTGCATTAGCGAGTGATGGAGTTGCGTGCCTATTCCGGCAAAATCTGGAACTCCCCTTTAACTTGCAGCTTGTATAGTATAAATTAGAGCAATGATTTTGTCAATAGTTATGCTTGTTTTTTAGCAAAGTTTTAGGTTATACTGCCACTACCCTAATCCCGGCATCGCTCTATACTCCTCCTTAAGTGCTTCAAGTATCTCCTCAAGATTTTTTTGATACTCCTTATAATTGCCTTTTGCCTTTTTCACTTTTCCCATTTCAAGAAGAGCGTGTTTATTGTCTTTATCCGCATACAGTGCCATAGATGCCGCTAATTCAGCCTTATCCAATTCGTAATTTTTCCTGCGGTATTTGGATAATATTGCTAAAAGCTCAGGAGATTTATCTTTATCACCGGAAAATATAGCCTTTTCCATAGATTTAACAGCAGCGGCATTATCTCCAAGAGCTTCATACACTGCAGCCTGATTTACGAAAAACTCTTTATTTTTTGTATCAATCCTCTCAAGCACCTCAAGAGCCTTACTAAACTTACGCTGCTTAGTATAAGCGGCTACGAGAGCATAGTAATAAAAAGAATCCGGCTCAAGTTTTATGGCCCTTTCATAATGATTTACCGCCTCTGTAATATTCCCGCACTCTAATGCCAGCTTACCGTACAAATAATCAATTACAGCCCGCTCCCCATCTTTTTCAGCCTTTTTAAGATATTTAAAAGCACCTTCAAAATCTCCGCTTAAAATAAGGGCTTCAGCATAATTTATAATAATATTAAAATCATTACCATCCATCTCATATGCTTTTGTAAGATGATACACCGCCTCATTATAACGCCCCAATTGCATAAGGCATATACCCATATTGTTTAAAAGCTTAGGCTTCTTAGCCCCTTCCAAGGCTTTTTTATAGTGATAATAAGCTTTCTCAGGCTCTTTATTTCTCATAAGCTTATCACCTATACTGCCTTCGCGTTCCCACTCAAGCTGATTCTCCCAAACATCCACTTCGTATTTTAGCTTATTAAGTTCTTCCACACTATAAAAGTCCGTAAGAGAAAGAAATTTAAGAAGCCGCTCTCCCTTTGAGTCTAACTTTAAAAGTTCAGCAATTTTAGCTGCTAAAAGTTTTTGGTCAAGGTCGTCATTTACCCAAAGTATAAACCTTTTGGATAAAAAACTTCCAAGGGACTCTTTCCAATTTTTATAAATATAATACAATGCCTCCTCAAAGGTATATACCTCTATATCAGTACCTGAAAATTTATACGGCACAATATTATCCTCTTGATTTATAGAAAGTAATATGCGAGACATTGTAAATCACCCCTTACAGCCTTATAAGCTCAGCAATGCTAAGTGCTATATTGTCAAGTATGTCATAAAATTTATCTTTAAGGTCATAATATTTGCCTCCCGTTTCTATAAGAGGGGTATAGGCTTCCAAAGATTCCTTATCTTTTTTCGCTGCAACATAGGTGGTAACCCCGCGCCTCTCCAACATATCTCTTATATCCTCAATATATCGCCCATTGGCAGTAGGCACATGAGGAGGTGCGTCAGTTATGAGTATGAAAATATTTTTATCCCCTTCATACTCTGTTTTAGAATTTAAGAGAGCAATTCCCGTCTCAAGAGCATCCAAGCTGGATTCAGGAATATCCCCGCCGTAATATTTTGGAAGCATTTTAACCTGATTTTGAAACTTTTCCACATCATTGGTAAAATCGTATACCTTCGGCTTTTCCTTCTCACCTAAATCCCCAAAACCAATAAGCCCAAGCTCAAACTCAGCTCCTTTTGACTGTAAAAGCCCTGCAAACTCAATAGCCCTGTCTTTAACACCATTTATATAGGTATCCATGGAGCCTGTTGTATCGATAATAAATACTACCCGCACATTATCAACATACTCCAGTGACTCTGACTTTTCAGGAGGGGGCATCTCCTTAGTTCTGTCAAAAACACCTTTTTCTGCTATACCGCTTTTTAAGTCTCTTACATAAACTTCAAATATATTATTTTCATCTAAAGCATATGTTAACTCAACACGCCCGGAACCTTCAAGCCCTTTTAATGAAACAGAGCCGATATATTTCTTATCATCTTCATATCCCGCGTCCCATTGGTATAAATCCACATTAACAGAGGAAGCCCCTTGCATAGTAGCAAAATTTGCATCACTTACAGAGCATGGAATAGCAGTACCTATAGGTATTATAGGTATTAGTCCTTTCTCCATACTATCAAGGTCAATAATTGCTTGAGTACCTAATATATGCCTGGTTACCTGCCCAACCGATACATTAGAACCTGGCAGATGGATCAAATAATTATATATAGCAGCACCCATAGCAACACTTTTAGCCGGATCTGTTGCCATATAAGGCTCTTTTATAAACCCTGCAACCATCCTCTTAACCATAGGTATAAGAGTCGAACCCCCTACTAAAATAACCTTAGATATCTCATCAGGGGATTTAACCGCCCTCGCAAGAGCTTCCTCGATTATTTCTTTACTCCTATCCACATAAGGTCTGAGCATTGCTTCAAATTCTTCACGAGCAATTTCAACGTTTAAACTTAGGGGCACACCGTCAGCTATTATAAGAGGGCTTACTTTAGCAGAAGCTGTATGAGAGACAGACAGCCTTTTTTTAATACTTTCCGCTTCATACTTAAGCTTTTGATTAACTTGAAGTCTGGAAAAAGTATCCAGTTCATCTAAATCTATATTATGCTCTTCCCTAAATTTTTCTTTAAAAAACTTAATAAGCAAGGCATCAAAATTATCGCCGCCTAAATTCATATCTCCAACATCAGACAGTTCTTGAAAAACTTCCTGCCCGTAAGCATCTCTGGAAACTTTTAACACGCACACATCAAATGTGCCGCCTCCAAGATCATATACCATAATAGTTTGAGCATAACCTTGTTTGTATCCATATTCAATTGCCGCCGCTAAAGGTTCACTCATAAGGTATACATCTTTAAAGCCGGCTAAAAGCCCTGCCTGTTTGGTAGCATAAATTTGCCTGTCATTAAAATATGCCGGATGAGTAATTACAACCTCATTAAATTCCTTCCCTGCCTGCTCTTCGGCGGCTAATTTTAAGCTTAGTAAAATATCCGCCGAAATCTCTTCAGGCAGCTTACTAAATTCGCCAAGTACTACAGGCTCTGTATCCCCCATAAGCTTTTTAACAGAAGCAATGGTGGTCTCAGGATAAATTATGGCACCTTCTTTAGCTTCCTGTCCTACCAAAACCCCTTCTTCGGAATAGTTGACAACAGAAGGCAGTATTTCCTCCACTCCATCAGTTTTCACTATTTGGATTTCATCAGTTTTATCATCATAAATTACGGCTACAGAATTTGTAGTACCTAAATCTATGCCTAAATAACTCATTATTTACCCCCTCCTACACTTGTCTTTAAAAACCTGCTTGGATCAAATTCTTCATTGTATCCACTTGGCTCAAATTCACCTGTATATCCCAAATCCTCAACGGCACCTTTTATTAGCCCGCCTTCCTCTTTTGCTAATAGGGTTACTCTAAGCCTTGTCTTACCCATTGGTCTTTGGGGAAGGTTCGAAACCAGCACATCTCCTATAAGCTTGCAATTTTCATGTTTATCCTCTTTGTCAATCCGCTCTAATATCCTTAAATCAAATGTAGTCATATCTTCATCATTTTCTCCCGAGAGAGTAAAAATATGGCTTTTTTTCGCAAGAGAGTATGGTGTTCCTCGTCTTATCATTGTAAAAAACTCCTTTTTGCCTCCCGAAATTATTTCAAGACCTATATCATGGGCAACAGTTGCCTCAAATTCCACCTTAGGCACTAGTGTTTCCATTTCAGACTCAGTTAAAATACCCATTTTCATAGCTGCATAATAAGATGCGCCTAAAGAAATATCAAGAGCCGGCCGCTCAGATGTATAAATTTTTTCTTCGTCATTAAATATGTTCTTAAGCATTTCCTTAACCCAAGGCATTTGAGATGAGCCGCCTTCTAAAAGGACTTTGCTTATATCTTGCGAAACAATCGCACCTTCATAAGCTTCCCTAAGGGTTTTTTGAACAAGCCTGGTTGTTTTATCTATAAAATCGGCTATAAGCTCTTCAAAATCTTCACGGCTTAAGGAGCTTACAAAAGGAGGTATACAGAATGTAAAAGGTATTCTAAAGGATTTTACCCCTGAAAGCCGCTCTTTAGCCTCCCTGCTTCTCAAAATTAACTCAGCTTGATTTTCTAAGCTGATATTATCTTTAGAGCTCCCAATTTTCTCATAAATAAGCTCATAACATTTACAGAGAATACTCTCATCAATATTATCACCGCCGTGGTAGGCTTCGCCCCCTTCGGATATAACTTTCATTTTTATATGCCTATCATCTTTTTCAATTACATGAAATACAGTTATATCAAGTGTGCCGCCGCCAAAGTCAAAAACCATCAGTTTCTCACCGTATTCGATATTATGCCTGTAATTATAGGCAAGGGCGGCTGCCTTAGGCTCCTCAATAAGGCAAATCAGCTTATCTTTAAACCCTGCAATTTCACAAGCTTTCATTGTAGCTTTTTTCGCCCCGTCATCAAAATCATAAGGGACACTGACTACAAGAGCAGCAATCTCTGCCTTAGGGTTTAAATCGTAAACAAATGATACAAGCTCCTTAATTATTTTAGCTGATATATCCTCCGGCAAATAGCTTTTACCATCTATAATAATCTTTTCATCTGTCCCTATTTTACGTTTTATACTGCGAATAGTATTTTCAGGATATATTTTCATGGAGCGGTAAGCTTCCTCCCCTATTATCCACTCCTTGTTATCAGGTCTAAATTGCACTACAGAAGGCATTGGAATTTTCCCAAACCCACCTGATATATCTATAGGCTCCGCTCTCCCACTCTGCATATTCCAATAACTTATAACAGAATTAGTCGTACCCAAATCAATCCCAAGAATATAATAATTTTCAGGCAGCTTACCTTTTTCTTTAATTACTTGTTTGTAATACTCCCAATTCACCTAAGATGCACCTCCAGCCTGGCTGACTTTAATCCGCACCTCTCCACTCGCCCCGCTTGTATGTAAAAATTCCCCAAAGCCTTTATCTTCTATACGAACTTTTAATATTTTAGGCTCCACATGGGAAAACTCGAGAGAAATTTGCCTAATATCCGAAAAAGAAGGTAAATCACCTAGTGAAACGCTGCCTATTTCTGTCATATAGCCTGTATCGTCTCTCTCATGGATTTTTATTTTAAACTCTCCACCTTTAACATCTCTTGCTGTTAGCTTTAAAGTCTTTACACCCTGCCACCAGAAACTGCCTCTCTCAATTACAGGTAAAAACTTCTTTTCCCCATATGTTTCTATTATAATGCCAATATCTTTCTTAATTTGAAGCCTATCTTCAATCTCAATAGATTTTCCTGTTTCCAGCCCAAGTTTTGCGGCAGCTATTATTGCCGCACCATGTGCATTTACAGCTTTAGGGTTTTTGTGTATGAAAATATTACTATCCGGAAACAAGTCCTCCATAAGCTCTCTCACCCAAAGCATTTCAAAACCACCTCCGGTACATAAGAGTGTGGTTATATCACCAAATTCGACACCGCTCCCAGCTCTTTTAAATAAATCAGCAAAAAAACTCTTAACCCCCAATTTAAAAGGTGTGACAATTTCATTTGCATCTTCTTTGGTAAATATGTACTCTAGGGGCGGATGGACAAAATTATAATAAATTCTCATACCCTTTTTAGGAATATGGCGTTGAAACAAAGCATCCTTATTTTGGTAAAAAAATATATCTATCTGAGATAATATATCTTGTGCTGCTTTATCTGCCCCTTCGTTATATATCTTGATAAACTTATCTTTTATACTCTTATCAACTGCCCCCACACTAAGTTTATCATCATAAAAATATGACAGTATATTAGCCGGTACAGAGTTTTTACCGCTGTTTATCTCATAAATCCCGGCTCGAAGTTCCCGCCCGCCAAAATCCACTAAAAGCAAATTTTCTTTATCCGCTTTTCTGGTATAAAAATGAAAGGCAAGGGCACATTCTCTATGAGAAACAAAATCTATAACCTTTTCTGAGCAGCCCGCCTGCTCAAAGGCTTCGGATAACTCCTGCAATGCTGCATCTGCTATATAGTCAGATACAGAAACAATAATACCTGCTATTTCAGCCTTAGGGTTTATATTTTTAAGATTTTTAACCAGTTCCTCTATATACCTTGCCAGTATATATGTACCTGATTTAAGCTCATCCCCTATTTTTATGTGAAAATTACTGCCAAGCTTACTCAAAACATTAGAAAGAGATACATCTTCTCCTGACGGGTCATTTAAAATAGCGTTTTCTCCGAATATCCACTCTTTAGAATTTGTTGTATATTGGAGAGCTGTAGGCATATTAGCACGACCGTACCCTCCTGAAACATCTATTATTTCCGGAGCTTTGCGCGAAACATCGTAATAACAAATGCTCGAGGCAAAGTCTCCCAAATCTATACCAAGTATAAATTGAGACTCGGAAATCTCCTTATTCTTTAATATATTTAAAAGATTTGCCTTTAAATTCATTATATTACCTCTTTTGTTTTTCATTTTGCACAAATAACATTGGCACGCGCAAAAATTACATCCCCTTCTCTGTATCCATTGCTTACAACTTTAGTTATCTCACCCCGGACAAAGCCGTCTTCTTCTTTAGCCATAATAACCTCATGTAACCGTCCGTTAAATATTTCACCTAAGCTTGGCTCAATAACTTCAATGCCGTACTCCATAATCAGTTTTTTTATATTTATTGCCGCATCTTCTATGATTTTTGAGCATTTAAGAGCTATTTCATTTTCACTGTCTTTAAGCTTTAAAACACTATAGCTTATTATTTCTTCAAATGTAATTATTTCAAAAAACAAGCACTCTTTTTTAAACTTATTGCCTGCTTTTTCAATATTGCCGCTCTCTGACTCCCATGATTTTTCTATTGAAATTAAATTTCTTTCTTTTGCATTTTCCATTTGAGATTTGTAAAAATCATCTATTAATTTTGCACATCCTTCATTATCAAAAAAATCATTAAAGTTAAGCTTATACTCTTCCAGGGCTTTTTCAATATTTTGCTCAAAATCATATCCTTGATATGACTCCTTGCCAAGAAACGGCTTCAAGTTCTCTAAATATTCTTCAAACATTTCATTCATACTGCCCTGTTTAACAGCAATTGTTTCATAAATCCCCGAAATTATTTGATATATGCCGGTGTCATCTTTGCAGTCTTCCATATTTTCACTTATACTTCTATAAACTGTATCAAACTCTTTCATAATACCGCTGAATAAAGCCTCCGTACGCAAAGTATCATGAGGTTTCAGCATATCGGGATTTTCATTAAATTCATCTCTCCAATACGCTTTAACTTCCTCATCGTATTCATCTAAAATAAATACATATTCGCATAAAAACTTGTCCATATTTTGGATAAGATCATCTTTTGAGTTTATACACACTAAAATGCTATCAATAAACCTGTAAAAATCGCCGCCTGACGCATATATTTCCTGCATTGCCTGATTGTATAACTTCTCAGTATGATCAATATCGTAGCCTAAACGCTCATATTCGCTTTGTATCATTTCCAAAATTCTATTTACCGGTCCATAGTCTTTGCCTTGTGTTTCAAACTTTGGAGCTTGAACTCTTACAATTGCTTTTAATATATTATATTCTTGTTTTATACGCTCAAAATTCAGCAAAACTACATCTTTAGCTTTTTCATCAAGAACCTTTGCATGAGAGGAAAATTCCTTGTAAATATTAAAAAAATCCTCTGAAAATTCACGTATTATATCGCTTTTTACATCCTCTGTAATATCTTTTGAGCTAACCTCCGTTATATTCCACATATTAGCTGTATAGTTGTTTTGGATTTCTTTCAAAGTATTGTTGAACTTTACAAGCATTATTTCACGAATTTTTTCAGAAAAGCTTTGTAAATAAGCATTACTGACTTCACGCGCCTCAAAATTAGATGAATCCGGCAATATATTTTTATATTCGGAAAGCCTTGTGTAAAAAATAGTCCTTATACTTGCAAGAGTAGCTTTTTCATGAGGATCTATATCTGATTCATGTAAATTATAATAATTTAATATATTGCTGTATCCATCCATAACCTTTGAGTAATAACTCTCAAGGTATCCTCCTTGCATATAAAACCTGGTACCACTAAAAGAGCTTGTATAGAGCTCGTTAAAAGAAGCTTCCACTAAAAGACGAAGCGCAATAGAAGCCGTTGTACTTACAAATCTTAAGCATCTTAAATAAACCTTATTATGTTTTTCCATAAGTGTTAAAGCTTGCTCAGGCTTTTTATATTCAGCTTTATTACTTTCTATCTCGTATTTAGACATGACCGCTCCTTAGTTTTGCTTTATGCCTGAGTGTAAAGATCATCAACCATTAAACGAGTACCCGCTCCCAAATCACTTATGGATTTGGCACTTACCTTCAAAATATTATCCTGTCCTACACTAAATATAACCCTAACTTTCTCTTGCCCCTTGGGAGCTTGGGGTATCCCTCGAAGAGATGTTCCCGCAAGGCGTTTCATGCCATTTTCGTTTACATATTTCAGCTCACCATCCACCCACTGAGTATCCTCATATACAACTATAGCCATACTCGATACATTGTCGAAATTTGTCATAAGAAGCTCCGGTGCTTCCACCTCAAGCCCTTCTACGGGTATATCCATCCCTGCCTCCACCACAGTTAAAAATCTGCGCCCGGCAATTTCAAGCCCTAATGGATGAATAGTCCGCTCAGAAACCTTAGGGCCCTTTACAGCAGGCATCATAATCATATTACAATAATGAGCCGCCCCTTGAGAAATACTAAGTGCCGGACTCACTTTAGCCTTATAAGGCTCTTTACCAAATTTTCCTATAAGCCGCTCTGACACATTGCATAATGAGGAGCTGCCTCCAACAGTAAAAACTTCATTAACATCCCCAGGCTCAAGTTTCGCAGCTTTTAAACATTTATCCACACAATCTATAGTCATATCTATTATATCATTTACGGATTTCCCTTTAAATTTCTCAAAAACCTCATCACTGTCCCAAAGCTTATTAACTCTTTTATGATTTAAAAATTCCTCTCTGGTAATTTCCATGTTAATATTTACGATTTTAGGTTCCCGAACAAATGGAGCTAACACCACTTTTGCAGTTTGTGAATGAGAAAACCGCTCTTTAGTCTGAGTTGCAATTTGCATAAGACGTGCAACAGCTATTTTTTTCTGACGCTTTGAGATGCCGTCGTCTGCATTTTCATCAAAAAGATCTATTGCGCCCTCTGTAAGGCTTTTAAACTCTTCATATATCATATCAGCAGCTATTACATCCACATCGTTGCCGCCTAAACTATTATCGCCGTAGGTACTTAATATTGATATGGCAGGTTCACCCTCACCTGTAATTTGTACGGCGAGTATGCAAGCGTCAAAAGTACCGCCTCCAAAATCATAAACCAACACGGTTTTATCATCTACTTCATTAACAGCATAACTAATTGCTGCTGCTGCCGGCTCCAGTCGTAAAAACACGCTATCTTCATCAAACCCGCCAAAAATAGCTGCTTTTTTTGTCATTTGCTTCTGTTTATCAGTAGAATTTGCAGGGACAGTTATTACACATCCCGAAAACTCACTTTCTATATTAAGCTCTTCTCTCACGTATTCATCTGCTTTTTGCTTTAAATACCCTATAATTTCTCCTGCAATTTGCTCAGGTAAAAATAAGTACTCTTTTTCATCTACATAAACAGCTACCTTTTCATCTAAACCTAAAAGCCTTTTAACTCCTAAAATCGTACTTTCAGGATATATTATGGCACCACCCTTAGCTTCAAGACCAAAAACTTTGGAAAGCTTATCCTCATCCTCTTTATCTTGTTCAAACTGAATAACCGTGGGTAAAATATTACTACCATCAATAGGTATGGTTATAGCATTACCTTCCTCAAAATTGTATATACTTACAACGGAATTTGTTGTGCCAAAATCAATCCCTAAAAGCAATCCCCGCTCCATATCCAGACTTAAATTCGCCATTTGCCCTATACCCCCTTATATAAGCTGTCCTTTAACCTCAGGTGCTTTACCAATAATCTTTAAAATAATTTTCTCAACCTCTGTATGTTTAAACATTTTTTCATAGATAAGCGCATTGTTTATATCAAAAAACATATCATCCGGCTGTATTTTTATATTTTCGCAATTATTGAAAATAACCATTGTCTCTGTTTCAAAAGTCTCCGCCTCTGTTTCTCTACAGATATAATATTCAACCTTTTCATTATAGAATATTGGAATTACAGTATAAAATATGCCGAAAAAAAGATGATTCATCGGCTTTTTATTATACTCAGCCGCCTCATCTATTTTATAATATAAAAACACCTTATCCGAGGGTATAGCTTTATAGTAAAAAGGCCAATTTTTTTCAATATAAGCAGCATTAATATCTTTTGCATCCTTAAATTCAGGCAACAATATACCATCCGTCTCCATAAAATTGATGCTTTTTTGCAATATTTCATGAGATTTGAATGTCTTTATAGAAAACTTCAAATAAGTCGTAGAAAGAGCATAAGCAAAAACCCTCTCATCAATATCAATATCAATATCAATATCGCTGCAACTAAGCTCAAAGTGGTTTTCCAAATTCAAAATAAACTCATAGGAAGGTTTTTTACCCTCTGCAATTATCTCATAACAAGCATAGTAAATATAATCACTTGTAAGCTCTTTTTCCTTGTCGTTTTGATATAATCTATTAAATACAATCTGAGAAGCCTCACTAAAGTCTCTAATAACTAAACTATTCTCCAGTATTTTTTTATCCAGAGCGAGGTTATATAAGTCTATCTTAGCCAAGGAGTCTCTAAGTACATACCAATCTTCGTTACTGCCTGCATAATATTTGCCCACTACATCCAAAAGCCTTACATCATACCAATTTTTTATTAAAAGCTCATAAGCCGCATCGGCTATAAGTTTGTGAGAGTTATTGTTCCTATAGTCCGCTAAAAGCTCTTTAATAGCCCAAAGAAGCGTCCTATCGCTTATATACTCCCTCTTTTTGATAATAAGGGCTATAACCTTTTTAAAATCAAAAGCATTTACAAAGGCTATTAACATAGTTTCAATATATTTTGGATCCAGCCTGTTTTCATCAACTCTATTAAAGTACTCAAGGGCCTTGTCTTGGCGATTTAGCGCATAAAGGGTATTCCCAAGCTCTCCTCCAACCTGCATACGGTAATTTTGAGACAATATTCTTCTTTCAAGAGTTTTTTGTAAAATTTCAATATATTCCTCCGACGGCTCCCCCATTTTTATATAAAAACTCGAAAGGGCTATGTACAGAGCAGGCTCATTATACCCTCGGTTAATATAATATTTGTACAGCCTGGCATCTGCATTTTCAACCTGTTTTTTTATTGTATATGATACATCTGCAATCCTGCCTGTATTTTTGTCTATTATATCAATCCTTAAATTTCCAGCAACAGTCCGGATTTGTTTAAAATTTCCTTCAAATTCATAGACCTTCATATTCAGAAGCTCATCTTCATGGACATATAAAAGCCCTGTATCCACATCATCTACATAGATATTTGCAATAAATAAGTCTTTATAAATCAATGATGCAATTTTATCCGATGACTCAGTAAAATTCTCCAAACAATATCTATATATACTATTATAAATGCGCCCGTTAAGGGAGTTTTCAATAGCCCACTCAGAGGCTTTGAGTATTAAATCCTTTAGCCCAAATTCCTCAATAAACCCATCAAAATTAGGGTTTGTAAGTATTAGGTGGAGTACGAATGGCAAAGTTTCTTCATCCATTTGATTGTTTTTAAGAAATGAACGCATAGTATGGGAAACTATATCTTCATACTCATGGATACATGCACATTTTATAATAATACTGGGAACACCGTCTATATATAACTGTCTATTTTCCGCTTCCTTATAGTATTTATATGATTCTTTTGATATATCCCCCTCTGCCACTTGCCCTTCGCAAATCAAGCGAAGCAGAAGTTCAGAGCCAGTGCTTTCATATAGTGCTTTAAAAGCTTCTACTTGATTTGAAAAAATCTTTTTAATTAAATCCTCACATTCTTCAATAAATCCGGTATCTATAAGCCCTTCTTTTAAACCCCATTTGATAAATGGTAAAAATAGAATCCCCTTGTCACTATCATTGGCTTTACCGCAAATTTTACTGTAAAGTAAGTAAAGAAAAAACGAGCGTCCTCCTTTTTTACAACTTTCTTCAAGAAATTTAATGCTTAAAGGATAATTACCCACCTCATAGTATATATGCCCTAAAAGAAGCTTCGAAAAAGCACAATGCTGCTTTTCCAACAGCTTAATTTGCTTAGATACAAGGTTATTGGCGTCTGTCTTTATATCATATAATGCGCTTAAATATATATAAGCAATATATACATCAGTATTATTGTTTTTATAATAGTTTAAGTAAGGTTTAACCCTGTCTATAATATTTTTAGCATCTTCTGTATCACCAAGTTCTGTGTTGAAAAATGCACATAGCAAAAAAAGCTGTATGCAAGAGGGATAGAATTTAGACCCTTCCTTGGCTATTTCAGCAGCATGTAAAAGTTCTCTCTGCTCTCCTGATAATTTATAGCATTTATAAGCCTTTAGAGAGAGATACATATAATTTTTGCAGGAGTTGAATTTTGTCGGTTTTTTTTCGTAATAGTCGTTTTGTGTCATTAAAACCAGCCTATTATTAAATTTAACTTTTTCGTAAATAAATTATTATTAAATTCTGCATTTACAGAAATCTCTGTTGTGACTTCCGGCTGCCTAACCAATGTGTATTGAGCCGTGTGCATGGTGCTTAATTCAATCCGGAAAGGTATTTTGGCACGCTCTTTAATGTCAAATTTATTGTTTTCAAGTTTTACAAAGCCGTCTTTTGGAGATATATCAACACTAATTGGTGAATTACAATTGTTTTTTATACGGATGTAAGAACTTTCTTTCAACTGCAAAAATTCTTTTTCCAAGCTAACTTCAATGATATCCAATTTTTGGACAATTAATTCCATCTTTTCTTCCTCTATGGAAATAATCACTGTGTTTCTTTTTGCTTTTAACTTATCAGTCTCTATTAAAAAATTTATTTGTGCCTCCCCATTCTCATTGAAATATGAATCTATAAGTCTGTCATATTCGAGCTGTAACCCGCCATCGTTAATGACATTGTTTTTAATAAATATCTGCTCATCAACATATCCTATACCATGTTTTACAATGTTTATACTGCCTTTATACACATCCATATAAGGTGCTATTTTAATTACCATTTGCGGATTTTTAAAAGCAATAATGCTCTTTTTCTTATATCCGTTAAATGTAAGAAAATTAAAAACAGCCCGCTCCCGCTCCAAATCCTTTAACATCCGCTCATAAAAATCCATATATTCATAACCTGTCGAATGGAGCCATATACTAAATTCATGAGAACGAAACAACTGGCTTGCCTTAGCCGGCTGCTCATTTGCATATTCAAAAAAGCCATTAAGGCTTACTATTTTAGTACCTTCCTTAGTTTCTATTGCAGGGGGCACTATTTTTATATCAAATTCTACAATATGTTCTCCACCATTAGTAATCATAACTGCACTGGTTTTTAATATATCCCCTATATTATACATACTTGTATCTATATGAAACAAAATTTCGCTGTCATTGCCTGAAAACTCTTCCGGGTCAAAGGTTATAGCACTTGAATTGGACATTACCCTTCCGGCTATTACCCCTCCACCATCATTTTTGACAGTTAACTGCCCTCTGAAGCTTCCCGGGCTCTCAAAATAAAGCTTATCTATATCCTTATTTATTATTGGCAGCGGCTGGTCAAATTTCTTTTTAAAGTCCACTTAAAAACCCCACAAGTTAATATTAATACGATTATAACACCAATTTTAACCTTTATCAATAATCTTGCTTATTGATATTGTTTATTGTCTATATTTGTTGTATACTGTGTACAAGTAAAACTGCTTTAAAATGTCGAAAAGCTCGACAAATATTATTATAAGGAAGAGTGGTAAAATGAAATTATCGAAAAGAGGGCTTCAAGTTAAGGAATCGTCAACTTTAGCAATTACTGCTAAGGCCAAAAAAATGGCCTCCGAGGGCATTGACCTTGCAGCTTTTACCGCAGGTGAGCCTGATTTTGACACGCCTGAACATATTAGGGACGAAGCAATTAGGGCAATCAATATCGGATTTACAAGGTACACTCCTTCTTCAGGTACACTTGAGCTAAGAAAAGCCATTTGTGACAAACTTAAAAGGGATAATGGACTTACTTACGAACCGGCACAAATAGTAGTTTCCAATGGGGCTAAGCATTCTCTTACAAATGCTTTTATGGCTATTTTAAACGAAGGGGAGGAAGTTATTGTCCCTGCGCCTTTCTGGCTTAGTTATCCTGAAATGGTACATATCGCCGGCGGCAAGCCTGTCGTAATCGAATCAAGCTCGGCTAACGGCTATAAAATTACAAGAAAAGAACTTGAGTCTGTTTATACAAGCAAAACCAAAGCCCTTATCTTAAATTCTCCAAATAACCCTACGGGTGCTGTGTATTCTGAGGCGGAGCTTAAAGAAATTGCTGACTTTATCGTAGAAAAGGATATTTTCGTGGTAGCTGACGAAATATACGAGGAGTTAGTATATAGCGGTGTTAAGCATGTAAGCATCGCAAACTTTAATGAGGAAATATTTAAGAGAACTATTGTAATCAACGGCTTCTCCAAAGGCTATGCTATGACAGGCTGGAGACTTGGCTACGCCGCGGCTGTTAAGGAAATTGCCGATATAATGAGTAATATACAAAGTCATATGACTTCAAACCCTAATAGTATTACTCAAATGGCTGCAATCGTTGCTTTAAACAGCGATCAAACTAGTGTTAAAAATATGTGCGTGGAATTTGAAAAACGCAGAGATTATATTTGTGATAGAGCTGCAAAAATACCTCATATAAGTTTTAACAGACCTGATGGAGCTTTCTATTTGTATATAGATGTTTCAGGGCTTTATGGTAAGGAAGTTAAGGGTACGGCTATAAAAAGCGCCGCTGATGTTGGCAGTGTGCTTTTAACCAGCTATGACACCGTAGTTGTGCCTTGTGCTGACTTTGGCGCGCCTAACCATATTCGTTTATCCTATGCAATTTCTATGGATGATATTAAAAAAGGTATGGATAGGTTTGAGAGGTTTGTGAGCGAGAATTATTAGGCTTTGAGTAAATTTAGAAGCCCCTGGAAGCTTTGGCTTTTGGGGGCTTTTAGTCAACACAGATGACTATAATTAACAGGAGGCAGCAAATAAATGCTTCATATCATTTTACTGGTTTCACTTGTAATTTTCTTTACAGTTGGGGCTGTCTTAGGCGTTAAGCAGACAAAAAAACAATTAAAAGCCAATATTGACGAAAAGGCACGAGTGCAGCACTATGCGGCAATCACATTTTCTATGTGGATTCCTGTTATCGCGCTATTTGGGGTTGTGGCATTTTCTGATATAACCTTTGCCGATATTGGTTTTACATCACTTTCCTTTAATCAAAATGCGGCAATCACTCTTGTCATACTTGTTCTGGCATTTTTATGGACAGCTTTTTGTTTATATAGGATAACCGCTTTTTTAGTCAGCGCAAAACACAGGCAGCGTCGTAATAAAATTTTGCTTAACAAAGCAAATGGTAGTGACTATTATGATTTAGTAGATTCCAGACTGATGACCCCAAGGACTAAAAAGGAAAAAAGATGGTGGTTTGGAGTTTCTTTAACGACAGGGATATGTGAGGAAATAATTTTTAGAGGGGTTTTTCTTTATCTGATTGCAAGCATATTCCCAAATATATCAGTCTATTTAGTATTTATGATTGCAGTTATCTTATTTGGTATGGGGCATTTTTATCAAGGAACGAAAGGTTTAATAATTACTACTTTGATGGGAGCGTTTTTAGCTTCAATTTATATTGTCAGCGGTTCACTTATCATAGTGATTGTAATGCATTTTCTCACTAATTTTGCTAATGCATTTGAGTATTCGGATAAAAAATAATAAAAAACAGCGTAGTATGACACTCCACCGTTTTCTATCACAAAATTTATTCCTATGTCTATCCTGTTGGATTCGCCTTTTTATGCCCTGCCTTTGCCTTGCCCTGTATCTCATTTACAGGAGGTTCGTCATTTTTCTTAAAATGAGTTTTCTTATTACTTTCAGTTCCGTGGGGTTCCTCCGGATTTGGTCTTCTCATACCTGCTTTTGCCACAATATCACCTCAGTATGATTATCCCCCCTAGTTCCTGCTTTGATATCTGGAAATATTTAGAAGTATACCTGTAGCAATCATCATAACCAAAAGTGATGTGCCGCCATGGCTTATAAACGGCAGTGGAACGCCTGTATTTGGAATAGAGTTAGTCACAACAGCAATATTAATAATCGCCTGACTGCCCACCATTAGCGCACAGCCTGTAGCCAGAAGACATCCAAACATATCTTGGGCATTAAGTGCTATCTTAATAGCCCGCCAAAGATAAACGCCAAATAGAAATAAAACTAAAAAAGCCCCTACAAAGCCCAGCTCTTCCGCAATTACTGAAAAAATAATATCGTTATGGGCCTCAGGGATAAAGCCAAGCTTCTGCCTGCTTTGCCCAAGTCCAAGCCCAAACATTCCCCCTGAGCCTATAGCATAAAGAGATTGAATAATCTGAAAACCTGTGCCTGTAGGATCGGCAAAAGGGTCTAACCAGGCATCAAATCTTCCGGCTCTAAATCCGGCACCTGTCGCTAAAATAAACCCAACTACCGCACTTGCACCTATTCCACCAATAATAAACAGCCAGGTTCTTGCACTTGCCGCAAATATAATTCCAAAACCTATTATAGCTATAATAACGGCCGAACTCATATTATTTGTTCCGCGCCCTATCAGTACAACCATAATGCCTATTATCGCCCCTAAAATAGCAATACCGGGTATTTTATCAGCCCAGTTTTTATTTTTGGCAATCATATCTGATATAAGCATAATAAGTGCAATTTTTGCAAACTCGGAAGGCTGAAAACGTACAACACCGGGAATAGTAAGCCATCTTTGAGCTCCCCCTGCATCGTCACCAATAAATACCGTAAGTACTAAAAGTACAATTGCCCCTAAATAAGCTAATAATGAAAGCCTTTGCAAAAGTTTATAATTAACAAAGTTCACCATTACTATCAAAGCCGCAAAACCAACAAGGGCTGCCCCTATCTGACTTCTTACAAGGGCAAACATATTCTGACCAAACCTTGGGCTGGTAGCCGCAACATAGTAACTTGCGCTATAAACCATAATAATGCCTATAGCTACCAAAAGTATCATAGTTATAAGAAGAGTATAATCTATATTAACAAGTGCAACCCTGCGAACATTGGCAGGTATAAGAGTCTGAGATTCATTTCTATTATTGCTGTCTCTGCCTCTATCTCTCCCGTTACTGGGTACAGTCTCAAGATGTCTAATTCGATTGGGTCTCATAAAAAATCCTCTCCCACACTTTTTGCTTCAATCATTTCAACTCATTCACTATTTTCTTAAACAGGTCTCCGCGATGTTCATAACTTTCAAACATATCCCAACTTGCACAAGCCGGTGAAAGCAGTACCACTTCACCGCTTTTAGTTTCAGTGGAAGCTTTTTTAACCGCTTCTTCAAAGGTTTTTATCTTTTCGTAATTATAAAACCCCTGCTTTTGACAAGCTTCTTCTAAAATATCCGAAACTGCGCCTATTATATAAAGCTTTTTTACTTTGCTTTCAAAAGACTTTACCCAAAGGCTAAAATCCGCGCCTTTATCACAGCCGCCGCCGATTAAAAATATAGGTTTATCTATTGCCTCTATGGCTTTTATAGCAGATTCAATATTAGTGCCTTTAGAGTCATTGTAATACACTACACCATTTAAGGTTCGCACATATTCCATCCTATGTGCAACCCCTGCAAACTTTTTTATACTTGCCACAATAATTTCTACAGGCACATTCATTACATGAGCCATTGCAATAGCAGCCATTGCGTTTTCATAATTATGAGTGCCTGTAACCGTTAAATCCGCTGTCTTAAGAAGGTATTTAGCCTCACCATTTATATTTAAATAAAAGGTATCACCTTTTAGAAAAACCCCATTTATATTGAAATCCTTACGGCTAAAATACAAAACCTTAGCCTTGGCACGTTTTGTAAGCTCTTTGCATTCTATATCATCATAATTTAGCACTAAAAAGTCCGACTCATCTTGGTTTTCAAATATTCGTGCCTTTACATTTACGTAATTTCTAAAACTGCCGTGTCTGTCAAGATGATCCTCTGAAAAATTCAGGATTGCCGACACTTTTGGCTTAAATCTCTCTATACTCTCAAGTTGAAAGCTGGAAACCTCCGCAACACAGAAGGCTTTTTCGTTAATATTTTTCACCCTTTCGCTAAAAGCTGTACCAATATTGCCTACGACCTCACTTAAAGGGTTATGTGCTTTCATAATTTCGTAAAGCATAGATGTGGTAGTGGTTTTGCCGTTAGTGCCTGTAATTGCCAGGATTTGTGCCTTGCAAAATCTTGAGGCAAGCTCAAACTCCCCTATAACAGGAATCCCGGCGGATTTTGCTTTTTCGATATAAGCTAAACCAGTAGGAATTCCAGGGCTTAATACCAGCATATCTTGTTTTAACACTGTATCATCAAGATCAGGGTTTTTACCTGTAATTATCGTAATATCATATTTAATATTTGAAATTTCCTCTTTAAGCTTATCCATTGGCTTAATATCAGAAATGCTAACTATAGCACCTTCATCGCAAAGAAGATTAGCCGCAGCTACACCGCTCCTCGCTATTCCGCACACAAGGGTTTTCATACCTTTAAAATTCATACTATCACCTAATTCCACCAGCTTATTAAATATCCTACCAAACAAAGTATCGTTGTTATTATATAAAACACTATAACTATTTTAGTCTCGCTAACACCTTTCTTTTCATAGTGATGATGGAGAGGTGCCATTTCGAAAAACCTTTTGCCCCCCGTAGCTTTGAAATAAAAAACCTGAATAGTTACTGATAAAACCTCAACCACATATATAAAGCCGACTATAACTAATAAAAGAGGCATCCTAAGTATCAGCGCAGCTGCTGCGACAAAACCTCCAAGGGCCAAAGACCCCGTATCACCCATAAACACTCTTGCGGGATGAGTGTTAAATATAAGAAAGCCTAAAAGACTGCCTACAGCAGCACCGGTCATGGGCAGTATAGAGCTTGTAATTGCCCAGGCACCAAACATAAAAAATGTACACACAATCGCCGTTACACCTGCTGCAAGCCCGTCTAACCCGTCCGTTAAATTTACAGCATTTACGAAGCCTACCATAAATACCGCCGCAAAAGGATAAAATAATATACCCATATCCCACGACAAGTTTACAAATGGGATTGTCAAAACCCTAAAGCTGTTAGCAGGGTCATCAATCTGCATTAGAAAGTAGAGAAAGCCCGCGCTCATAAGAAATTGTAATACAAATTTTTGCTTTGGTGTAAGCCCCTCAGAGCGTTTTTTCACTATTTTTAGATAATCATCTAAAAAACCGATTATACCAAAACCTATTGTTGCGGATATTAAAAGTATCGCTTCAGGGTTATCCCCTAAAAAGAAAATGGTTGATATGAGAAAGCTTACAAGAATAGCAAGACCGCCCATAGTAGGTGTTCCAGCCTTTTTCAAATGGGTCTGGGGACCATCACTTCTTATGTTTTGCCCGAATTTTAGCTTATGCAAAAAAGGTATGAGGACAGGACAAATCAAAAGATTTGCAAAAAAAGCTATTAAAAGGGCTATTATTGCCATTCTCAAATCATAATCCATTTAAACACCTCATAACTATTTGGCAACAGTACATAACCTAAGTTGAAGCAATTTTTTAGAGCGGTACAATCGTAAGCGAATGTTTTGCGACTATGATTTTTCCACGGTTTTTGGAAAAATTGTTGAAGCAAAAAGCGATAAAAAAATTACCTGAAACTAGTTATGCACCATTGCTACTTCTTAAGTTCCTCTATAATTCTTTCAAATTTCATGCCGCGGGAAGCTTTGATTAACACTATGTCCTCAGGTCTTATAGTCACTTTTAATTTTGAGATAAGGGTGTCAAGCTCATTTATGCAAAACACATTCTGATTTGATTTTTGTTTAAAGCCTTTTTCATAGTCTTTGGAAAATTCGCCATATAAAAATAGCATATCTATCTTCGCATCAGCGGCATATTTACCTATCTCTTCATGATAATCGGCAGATTGTTCTCCAAGCTCAAGCATATCGCCAAAAACACATATTTTCCGACAATTTTCATGTCGAATCGAGTCTATCATCGCTCGCATTGAAGGTGGGCTTGCGTTATATACATCATTAATAACAGTAACATTAGTACCTTCTATTTCAAATATATTCATACGGTTTTTAGAAGGTTTGAAATTTTCCAATGCTGCAGCTATATCTTGATTGCTTACACCAAAATGCTTGCCTGCACAAATTGCCGCCGCTGCATTATAAGCAAGATAATCCCCCGGAAGAGAGATTTTCACCGTAAAACTCTCATCGTTTACAGCAATACGCCAAGAGGTGCCTCTAAGCCCTAAATCCTCAAGCTTTTCAAAGCTGCAAAAAGCTGATTTGTCCATACCATAATACAAAATTTTATCAACTTTAGGAGAAATTTTATTTAAAAGCACATCATCGCCGTTTAATATAGCTATAGCTTTTTCATCGGCAAAGTCAAATATTTCTGATTTAGCTTTTAAAATCCCTTCCCTGCTGCCTAAATTGCCTATATGTGCATCACCTATATTTGTCATTATACATACTTCAGGGGTACCTACTTTAGATAGGTTGTGGATTTCGCCAAATTGGTTCATACCCATTTCAAGTACGGCTATTTCTGTGGATTTATCTATTCTAAACACTGTAAGAGGCAAACCTACTTCATTATTAAAATTGCCCTCGGTTTTTACAATATTAAATTTCTTAGAAAGTATATCAGCCACCATATCCTTAGTGGTAGTTTTGCCTGCGCTTCCTGTAATACCGATAACGGTTACATTAAACTGCTCTAAATACCATTTAGCAAGACCTAAAAGGGCGTATTTGGTATCTTTAACTCTTATATGGGGCAGTTCGCCTAAATCCTCATGGCTTAAAACACAAACAGAGCCGGCACTAACCGCCCCTTTCGCAAATTTATGCCCATCAAAAAATTCGCCTTTTAAAGCTGCAAAAAGGCTGTTTTCTCCTACATTTCTTGAATCGGTTGTAACGCTTATTACATCTTTAGTGCCATCCACATTACAAAGGGTTCCCGAAACAGCCTTAGCCGCTTCACTTAAAGAAAATTTGACCATATATCATAATCCTTTCAAGGCTTTTGCCGCTTCATCGGCATCATCAAAATGGATTGTTCTATCAGCAAATATTTGATAACTTTCATGACCTTTACCTGCTATTACAACGGAATCCCCGGCTTTTGCCATATTTATAGCGTAAATTATTGCCTCTTTCCTATCAACAAGCTTAATATAGTCTTTTGCAACAGAGCTTACCCCTGCCTCAACTTCGTCAACAATAGCCTGTGGGTCTTCACTCCTTGGGTTGTCAGATGTTATTACTGAAAAATCAGATAACTTAGCTGCTATTTCACCCATGATAGGTCGTTTTTCTCTATCTCTGTCACCGCCGCAGCCAAAAACCGTTATAATTTTGCCTGATGTAAACTCCCGTACTGAAATTAAAATGTTTTTTAGACTGTCCGGTGTGTGTGAGTAATCCACATAAACACCTATCCCCTTATCGTTTGGAATACTTTGTATCCTTCCGGGGACACCTTTAAGTTTTTTTAGAGCTTTTTGTATAATATTAGGCGAAATACCTAAGTTAAGTGCGGCACCGATTACTCCTAAGGCATTGTATACTGTAAATTTCCCGGGAATAGGGATTTCAAAATCCATAAGCTCCCCTTCTATCTTAAGAGCAAAACTAATTCCATGGCTTGTATATTTCACATTTACAGCCTGCAAATCACTTGGCTTATTTACACTGTAGGTGACAATTTTTCCTGCCGCATAATCCCCCATAAACTTACCATATTCATCATCTATATTGATAATAGAAATATCGCTTTTTTCAAATAAGCGCGCTTTCGCACGGGCATAATTTTCCATTGTACCGTGTAAATCCAAGTGGTCTCTGGTTAAATTAGTAAATATTGAAACAGCAAAACTAAGCCCTTCCATTTTACGAAACTCTAAAGCATGGCTGGTAACTTCCATGACCACATTCCCAACACCATCATCCAGCATTTCTTTAAAAATTTGCTGGAGCTCAATAGGGTCAGGAGTGGTTGAAGTGGCAAACTCAGTTTTAACAGGTATATCCCCCACTCTTGCAGCAACTGTGCCAATCAGCCCTGTCTTTTTTCCTGCCTCTTTAAGTACTGACTCTAAGAAAAAAGTGGAGCTGGTTTTACCATTAGTACCCGTAACTCCTATAAGAGGGTACTTTCTGCCGGGCCAGTTATATAAATTTCCTGCCATAATACTCATGGCTGCGCGTGTATTCGAGACTTTGGCTATAGTTCCATTACCGGACAATTCTACATCTTTACTGACTATAATAGCTGCTGCACCGGCTTTTAGGGCATTATCTATATAATTATGCCCATCTACCTGTAAGCCCTCTATACAAATAAAAACATCTCCGGCTTCAACTTTCCTTGAATCTATTACGATATTTTTAATCTCTGTATCAGTACCCTGTAAAAGGGTATATTCGACATCTCCCAGCATTTTAAGAAGCCTCACTAAAGTACCTCCTATATATCATATACCAATAATTCCCAATTTTAAATATTTCTATTCCGTCAGAAAGTCGTATAAATCTTAACTCTGGAACCTGAGTTTACAGCTTCTCCAGGTCTTGGAAACTGCTCTCTGACATTTTCACCGTCTCCGAATACTTGAGGTACAAGCCCAGCTTCTCTCACCAATCTATTTGCCTCATTAACGGTTACTCCTAAAACATCCGGTATTACTGCGTCCCTAACCCAAGGAAGCTCTAATTCTTCGTCATTATACATAGGTTCAACACCTAAGTAAGGAAGGATGTTCATTAACAGTTCTCTCATAAAAGGACCTACAACTGCGCCGCCGTAATACACCCCTTGAGGCTCATCAACAAGCATAAGTGCCATAACAGTAGGGTTCTCCGCCGGAGCAAAGGTCAAAAATGAGGAGATATATTTACCGCTCCGCCTTGGCAGTTTTTCACTTGTTGCGGTTTTGCCCCCTATACGATAGCCAGGTATATACGTCCTGTGCCCTGTGCCGACATATACAACATCTTCCAATATTTCAGCCATTATGCGAGAGGTTTCGGCAGAAATGATTTGTTCTCCCCTTGGGTTTTCAAACCGCTCAACTATATTTCCATCGCTATCTATTGCTTTTTTAACAAAGTGAGGAGTTATCATATAACCGCCGTTTACCACAGCGGATACAGAGCGCATAAGCTGCAACGGAGTTATCTGAAAGGACTGACCGAAGCTCATAGTAGCAAGCTCCACAGGACCTACATTGTCAAGGCTGTGCATAATAGCGACAGCCTCTCCCGGAAGGTCTATTCCAGTTCTGTCATCTATTCCAAATCTGTCTAAATAGTTAAAAAACATCTCCGTGCCTAATTTCTCCGCTACCATCATAAAAACCGGATTACAGGAGTTTTGTACAGCTTCCGCAAAGTTTAAGGCCCCGTGGCTTCTTGGATATCGCCAGCATCTTATCAGTCGATCTCCTACCATATGGGCACCTGTACATACGAACATCGTTTCCGGGGTTATTATTCCTTCTTCAAACCCTGCCGCACTTGTTATAATTTTAAAAGTTGAGCCAGGCTCATAAGTATCATTTATACTAAAATTGCGCCACATTTGATTTAGGAGGCGGTTTTGCTCCTCTGCTGTAAATGTAGCCCATGAGCCTCTTAATTCTTCGTCATTTATACTGAAAGGGTCATTTAAATTAAAGTCCGGCTTGTTTGCCATAGCGTATATTTCGCCGTTTTGAGGGTTCATAATAATAATTGTGCCTCTCTGGGCACTTTTAAACTCTACGGCTTTTTCTAAAATCTGCTCGGCATATAGCTGCACAACAACATCAATGGTGGTAACAATGCTGTAGCCATCTATAGGCGCTACACGCTCTCTTTGCCCGCCTGCCACTTCGCGGCCGATAACATCGGTTTCTGTGAGTATCCTACCGCTTTCCCCTCGTAAAAACCCTTCAAATTTAGCTTCTAGACCTATTATACCTTGATTGTCTCTGCCTACAAAACCTATTACTTGTGATGCAAGGGTTGAATAAGGGTAAATCCGCCTTATATCTTCATCAATAACTACTCCCGCAAGGTTTAATGCCGCTATTTGATTGGCGATATCTCTATCAACTCTGGTTTGAATGCGCTCAAGAGCAAGACGCCTCTGGACTTTTTCTAAGACATAATCATAATCCAGCTCAAGCATTTCACTAAGAATACGGGCTACCCGCTCAGGCTCTCTTATTTGACTGTTTATAACAGAAACAGATGCTACAGTTTCCGTCAAAGCCATGCCAACCATATTTCTGTCAAAAATAGCTCCTCTGTTTGGCTTTATCAGCCTGTCTCTGGTTTGCTGCTCAAAAGCTAATGATTGCAAAAATTCAGCTTGAAAATACTGTATGTAAAAAATACGGATACAAAGCCCTGCAAGAGCAATCATTATAGCAAATAAAATAACTATAAGTTTCTTCTTTATAATAATATTTGGGTTTTTCATACAATACCCCTAATTTTAGGATAATATTATTGTATTATAAAAACCTAAATACTATGCTAATTAACCATTGCCGCATCAAGACCTGCAGCTATTACCCTGTCTTTAAGAACAGGCGGGTATTCATCGGAATCATACCATTTATACAGAGAATCTTTATCGGGGAATTTCATAAGCACTAATCTCGGATAATCCCATTCTTCTGTTAAAACTCCAGGTTTCTTATCTACAACAAGATATTCTCCATTACATTTGTTAAAAATATTTTCATTATTTTCTAAATATTTTTGACATTCTTCCTCATCACTTACACGAATATTGGCTATAAAGTAAACACTCATTTTAATAATTCTGCCTTTCTTTTATTCTTATTCTACAAAAATTAAAATTTCCGTCCATTCCTGAATTCTTATTTCATCACTTGGCAGCTGACTTGCTACTACTCGCACAGATGACCTTTCCTCTTCCGCCCCATCACCTGATCCTGTATTTTGCGTACCGGCTAAATTATCAACCATAACAGGTACCAAATTTACACTTCTTACAATTTCTCTTGCCTGTTCGGCACTCATTCCAACTACATTAGGCACTGTAGTAAGGGGTACCTCATCACCGCTCATACCTATTGTTAGATGAATTACACTGCCCCGGTCTACCCTGGTGCTTCCTGAGGGGAATTGAGCACGCACTACATCTCCGTTGCCTGATATATCATAGGTAAAGCCAAAGAAATTAAGACTGTTTGTTACTTCTGCAATACTTCTGCCTACATAGTCGGATATATACATAGTATTATCTATTAAAACTCTATTAAAAGCTTCCCGATCATGGGCTTCAATCTGCCTATTAGCTATTATAAAGTTTGTCATATCCCTTACCATTGGAAGGGTTTGGGCATTACCCAGTTCATAAATTTCAGGTAAGCTTATAACTGCCATTATGATAAATTGCGGGTTGTTTGCCGGAAAATAGTTTATAAGAGTCTCTACTACATCATTGTTGTCTGGATCTGATTTGTCCCCTTGCTCCCCTGTTCCGGTTTTCCCCCCTATTAGATAGCCCGGCACAGCTGAACGGCGTGCTGTGCCCCATTCTACAGCATCAATCATAGCAGCTGCCATTAAATCTGAAGTTTCTCTCGAAATAACTTTTCGCGATATTGTAGGTGTGTTTTCATGTACAATATTACCATTTCCATCTACTACTTGGGATACAACAAAAGGAACCATTAAATTGCCGCCATTTATAACACTTGAAAATGACGATAACATCTGCATGGAAGTTACATTAAAGCCCTGACCAATAGAAGCCGCCGCAAGCTCTACCGGATTAAGCATTGAAAGAGAGTGAACCAATCTTTCTGTATTAGGCTCTCCGGGAATGTCTATACCCGTCGGTCTTCCTATGCCAAAATCCCTTTGAAAATTGTAATACCTTTCACGACCTAAACGGTGAGCCACCTCCATTGCGGCTGGATTACATGAATTTGCTAAAGCTTGTGCAAAGTTCTGCGGTCCATGGTCTCCATTAAACCAGCATCTGATAAAAGTACCATTTATATCTCTTCCGCCGCCGCAGAAAAATATATCAGTTTCGCTTATCACTCCTGTTTCCAATGCGGCAGCAAAGACCAAAGGTTTAAATACCGACCCTGGTTCATAAGTATCAATAACGCTAAAATTACGGTTTATTTCAAACATTCTATCTATCCATGTTTCTTCAGGTTCTTGCATTATTCTGTCTCTTATACGTTCAGAATTTATACGCTCTACATTAAGAGGGTCGTTTAAGTCAAAAGAAGGGTATTCCGCCATAGCAAGAATTTCACCTGTATTAGGGTCGGCTACAATAAGTGCTGCAGTGGCTGCCTTTACAAGCCCGCCGTAATGGGTTACAAGTCTTTGGGCTTCTTGCTGTATCGCTAAATCTATTGTTGTAATAAGAGTGTAGCCCTCTATGGCTGCGGTTATATTTGTGGTTGGGTTGTTGTTATCATCAAATACGCTGGACGCTCTGCCTGGCGTACCAACCAGTTCTCTATTATACCCTCTTTCCAAACCCCAAATACTGTCTCCTCGTATATATCCTATAAGAGATGCCGCAAGCACCCCTCCAGGATAATTTCTTACAGTATTCTCCCTAAAGTGAACATGATGTGCCCCTTCATCCATCATCCTTTGTTTGGTTGTTAAGTCAACATGCCTTGCAATAACTCTGTCTTGACTATTAGGATTGCCAAGGACTATCCCGCGAAGCTCTTCTATTGGGATTCCTAAGGCGTTATTGATTCTTCTATATATCTCCTCGGGATCTCCGGCACTTCCTGCTCTTATGCTTGTATCATTTTTTGCATTTAATATTCTATAAGGATCTATGAATATATCATAAACAGTAGTACTTATAGCCAAGGCTTGTAAATTTCTGTTACGATCCAGTATCGTCCCTCTATTAGGTGTAATTATACGCTCACTGCCGCTATTATTTGTTATTCGCTGGGATATAGCCCTTTGGGTAAACTCCTCCCCATATACCACTTGAATATATGCTATCCGCACCAAAAGAAAAGCCAGTGATGAAACAATCAAAAAACCCATAAAGTTAAGTTTTATATTACGGTTTTTATTTTTATTGCCTCTTTCCTTCTCATTTGTCAGTGATGCTTTCTTTTTTCTTCGTCTTTCAAGTTCAGATTCATTGCTTCCTTGTCTTCTCATAAATATATCAATCTCCTGTAAAGATATTTATAAGGTTAATTAAACCTGTTGATGCTGCCTGATAATTGGAATAATCCGCCTCTATATTCACTGTTTCCAAAGGCATTGTCATAAAATTTTGCCTTGGTATATTTATGTATCTTATTTGATGGATTTGAGGCTCGCTCATTCCAAGTCGCGATCTTGCAACCCTCTCAACTTCTTCCATATCTATGCTTCCGGCGGCAAGTGCGCTAAGTTCACCTGTCCGCGACTGCGCCGCTTGAAGTTCACTTCTTAAGCTGCTGTTTGCTCTGCTTTGTGCGCCTGAAAAAGATATAGCCAACAGACTTACGCTTACTCCCATTGCAAGAAATCCTATTGCTAAAAACATAAGTATAGAAGGTCTTAAGGATTTATCCCTGGCATCTTCAGTAACAACCTTTCGTCCTCTTTGGCGAGATTTTTTAGGTCTTTTTACAACTACTTCTTCGGGCAGCATTTCAACTGCCGACGATGAGTTGTTGTAATGATTAGCATAATTATAATAGTTATATGATTGTCTTCGGCGAGGTTCTGCCACGATTATACCTCCTTGTACTGGTTCATTACAATTTTTCGGCTATCCTTAGCTTGGCACTTCTTGAACGATGGTTTTTATCAAGCTCCTCTTCAGATGGAGTTATTGGCTTTTTAGTTATAATTTCTATCTGAGCTTTATTGCTGCAAGCACACAATGGCAATCTTGGAGGACATGTACAAGGATTTTCAAGTCTTTTGAAAGTGTTTTTTACTATACGATCTTCTAAAGAATGAAAAGTTATAATACAAAGCCGTCCGCTTACTTCAAGTCTGTCTATAATATCAGCTATAGCCTGCTCTAAAACTTCAAGCTCTTTATTAACTTCAATCCTTATACTCTGGAATGTACGTTTAGCCGGATGTGGTCCATCTTCCCGCGCTTTTTTAGGTATAGCACTTTTTATTATATTAACCAGCTGAAAGGTGGTTTCAATTGGATGCTCGCGCCTTTTCGCCGCTATAAACTCAGCAATACGCTTTGCCCAATTTTCCTCTCCATAGTTATATATAATCTCTGCAAGCCTATCTTCCGAATATGAATTTACTACTTCATAAGCTGTAAGCTTTTGCTTTTTATCCATCCTCATATCTAAAAGAGCGTCATGGTTATAAGAAAATCCCCGCTCCCCATCATCCAGTTGAAAAGATGAAACGCCTAAATCCAAAATCATTCCGCTTATTTTATCTATATACAACTCGTCCAATATAGAATGGATATTTGAAAAGTTATTTTTAATGAAATAAACATTGGGAAAACTTCCAAAAGCATCCTTAGAGTATGTATGGGCAAATTCGTCCTGGTCTATAGCTATAAGCTTTCCCTCAGGAGATAGCTTTTTTGCTATCATAAGACTATGCCCGCCGCCGCCCAGAGTACCGTCAGCATAATATCCATCCGGTTTTATATTTAAGCCATCTATTATTTCGCTCTGCAAAACAGATATATGATTGTATTGCATTATGTCCAGCCTCCTGTTGTATTGTCTGCATTACTCCAACGCGCTTAATTCGTCAAAAATATCATCATCTATTTCGTAGGTGTCAGGTCCTTCAAGCTGCCATCTCTCTTTACTCCATATTTCTATATAATCTTCCATTCCCACTGTTACGACCTCTTTGGTTATTCCAACAGCTTCCCTTAAATCCAAGGGTATCAGAAAGCGACCTTGTGGATCAGTCTCGCATGGATGAGAATTTGAGAAAAATTGCCTTCGTGCAATCACTACTTTTTTATTGAAAGTTGGCATCTTCGCAAATTTTTCCCTCATTTTATTCCACTCAGAGAGCGGGTAGAGAGTGATACATTTCTTATCTAGGCTTATGGCAACAACAAAAGACGATCCAAGCTCTTCGCGAAACCGTGCCGGAACTATAAGTCTGCCTTTTGTGTCAAGACTATGAAAATTTTTGCCTAGAAGCTTTGTCTCAAAAGTCATGATTTCACCACTTCGCTCCACTTAATAACCACTTTCAACCATTACTAACCACATTCTACCCCAAAGGATGAGTTTTGGCAATATTATTTATACGCAATTTTCTGTGAGTAGCTTGTCATTCTATGTAATTCTTTAAAATTTAATTTGTCGAAATTTGTAAATTTTTTAAATTTCTAAATTTTCTTTTATAAAAAGCGCAACAAAAAAGCCAATGCTTGTATTTGCAGTACAAGCATTGACCTGAACGTTTGTTTTGTATTTGTTTTTTCTTCTTTTTGCTACAGCTTAGTTTGAAGTTTCTTAAGGTTTTATTAAGGCGTCTTCAATAAATTATTTTAACTTACAGTAATATCCGCTCGAATATATGCACTCCACCTTCAAAGGTACCTGCGACTAAATAAGTCCGTACTTCTCCCCTTGCATAAATTTCAAATTCGGCTACAAACTGGCTGTCAAACCAATAATAGAATATAAGCTCAACCTGTTCCGCACCATCGGCTCTAAGAAATTCCCCCGCTGCTGCGATAAACCTTTCATCATTTAGGGCACGGCGGTAAGCCACTCTTGTATCAATATCCATATTTGCCGCTAAATCACCCTGTCTGATTTGTACGCTGTTTAATCTAAGCTCGTGTATTGTAAGTCCTTCTATTTCATCAATATCCGCTATTCTGCGAGTGTCAAATAAAATATCCGCACCTATTGGTGCTGAGATAACATCACCTTCGATTTGATACATTCTCCCCAAAGAATCCCTTAGAGTAAGAACAGTTTCAAAATCTCCTTGAACTCTTTGACCGTCCGCATCTATAATATGAGCTACCACTACATATATTGGTCCCATCCTGCCCATTCTCTCAAGTGTAAGAGTATGTTCCCCAAGCATTATCATCTGCTCAGTATAAGGTCTGTTTCGCATAAGCTCCCTGATGTTAATTATCATATTCGGCTCATAATGAAAGTGAAGACCTGCAAGGATTAAACCTAGAGCACCTTCAACCCTGTTTGCAGCCGGAAATTCAACATTATATATAGTAGTTTCCTCATCTACCCTGTGAAATCTTAAGTCTCTGGCTGGTAATCGGCGCCCGCCTAAATCCAAGTGTACCTCATCAAAGCTTAAATTCCCATTGCCTCCGCGATGCAGCCCAAAAGTAATATTAGTTGTAGTATTAGAAAAATAAGCATTTTGAATATCTAATGTAAAATAATCATTTTCCACTAAAATACGTCTGCCGCCAATATGAATAACCGGCATGCTCCTTAGCCGCCCATCAAAACGGAAAGGAAATTCATGTACAGTACCTGATGAAATCTCTTCAACAGAAAGCACTACCCCTGTTATCCCATTATCCAAAGGTTCAAACCTAAGACTTCTACCAAAATTATCTTCAACAAGAGAGCTTGGCAAAAGCCTGTATTCCTTATTATTGCTGTCTATAACTTTAATATTATACCTATCCCAGACTACATTGTATCTAAATCTAAATTCCGCAACCTTTTCGTTAACTACAATTTCAACAGGTTCAATAATATCCATCCTAAAAAGCACAGGCGTGGATGAAAGGAATATCGAACTTGAATTATTTGCCACTTGCCTTGCAAGCTCCGTCGGGGTTTCAACATTTCTTATAAGCTCATTTTCCCCAGCCGCCAGAGCATGCATTGTATTTAAAATTAAAAAGCCTGCACCGCCAACTACTAAAATAGTCAGTAAAAGAAATACCATCAAAACATACGCAAAGGAAGGTCCTTTAAATGAGGGTAAAATAGCCCCTAACTTCTTAAACAGTCTTCTCTTGCCGGTTTCAAGCTCTTCATCGTTTTCATCTTCATCCGATTGCGAATTATCAGCTCCATTAACAAAACGTTCGTATTCACTTACTGTGTCCGAGTTTTCCGAAGCCTGGGCTTTGTCAAACGGATCATCGCGCTCAACCGTATCGTAAACAGAAACATCCTTTATAAACTCTATCTCATCTTCATCAAAATCCGAATCAAAGTCCTGCAAATTGTCACCACTGCCAAGTTCGTTAAAATTAAAGTCAAGATCATTCAATTTTTCACTGGCAACAGCAGCGTCGTCAGAATCAAGATCCTCATCATCGCCAAAATCAAAGTCAAGGTCTTCCAAGTTAATATTATCAATATCAAATTCGTCAAAATCAGTATCAGGACTTTCTGTAACAGCATCATCTGCAACAGACTCTAATTCTGCCTCACCTAATATTTCCTCATCTTCAACCTGTTTCTCCTCATTCAAGCCAAGTCCCTCTAAAAGCTCAGCCATTTCATCATCATTAAGAATAGAGGCTAAATCGTCATCCATATCATCAAATTTAATCTTATCATCATCCATGATTATCACCTGCCTGAATGTTTTTTCTACACCAAAGTCAATACAAACTTACAAAATAGCATTATCTGAGTTTTTATCGACATTTCCAGGTTTTTTCTTAACAAATTAGCAGCTTTCCTAAGCCGGAAATATATGTAAATTAAAATAATGCAAACACAAATGGAGCGATTACCGATAATAACATTACAAGTACAAGGAATATAGCAATTGCCGCCGCAATAATTCTTTTTTTATCTTTTTTAGGCTTTCTCATAGTCACTCTCCCAAATTTCTTTATATTCATGTGTCCATTAAAAGTATATCATAGTTAATTTAAATACAAAAGCAGAAAATTTATTAAGTATTATTTAAGCATTTGACGATAATAATTCATACATTATTAATGTAGAAATCAGACCGCTTCGCTAACCTGTTTTTGTCAAATTCTATGCCGAAAAGATGGCAGGACGCGGTTCTATTATATAAAATGGAGGTGTACTATGCCAGACTTTGTCGCACGATATATGGGGCTTGCTTTATTTGTAATTTTTGCATTTTGGTTTAAGTTTATTATAGGTCGTTCCGGTAAAAACCAAAAAAATAAAAAAGAAAAACTTATGACTGATGAGCGTGAGGCTAATTTTTCTCGCGTGCAAGAGATACCTGAGCATATGAAATATGCTCCCGATATTAGTAAGCTGCCTGTAAAGGAGTATTTAGGTGATGAGAAGTCTGACAAAGCTGCCACAATGCAAGAGCGAGCCTTAAAAGCTGCTGAATTGCCTATGCTGCGCCTCGACCCCCCTATGACAAACATCGACATTAAACGAGCTTTCGGAGCAACCAATTTGGAAACTATAACTGCCCGGGAGGAAAATTATGAGCAGTATACCCGCGCCCTTTCAAACTGGGCAGCAGAGCTTATAGCACTCGACAATTACGAAGATGCGGAAATTATACTTAATATTTGTGTTGATATGAAAGCACTCTTTTTCCTGCCCTATTCTTTACTTTGTGATATATATGAAAAAACAGTAAATAAAGATGGTCTTTTAAATCTCCAAAATAAAATAAGTAATGTTGATATTATTAGAAATAATGAGTCATTATTTGGGAAAATTAATGAATATATTAGTATTAAATACTCCGCACTTAACCCTGATATGTAAATTTGGAGGCATTTGTAATGAATATAGGGCTTTTTACTGACACTTATTTTCCTCAAATAAATGGTGTTGCAACCTCCACTAAAATACTTGAGCATGAGCTTACTAATTTAGGGCATAAGGTTTATATTTTCACAACCACAGACCCAAAAGCCCCTAAAAACGAATCCGGCATATACAGATTACCAAGTATGCCTTTTACTTTCCTACCTTCTCATAGAATGACCTTTATTTATCCTCCCAGACTTTTGGCTAGAATGCGAAAATTTAACTTAGACATTATTCATACTCAAACCGAATTTCCAATCGGTATATTTGGTAAAATCGTTTCAACTATTCATAAAATTCCATCAGTTCACACATATCACACTATGTATGAGGATTATGTCCATTATATAGCTAATGGTCATCTTATCACTCCTAAAATGGCGGCAAGATATTCCCGTATTTTTTGCAATAAATCAAATGCTGTAATAGCCCCTGCGGAAAAAGCTAAGGCTTACCTTGAAGAAATTAGTGTAGTAAAGCCAATAAGTATAATCCCTACAGGTCTTGTTTTTGAACCCTTTAGCCGCGACAATTACTCAAAAGAGGAGCTTGAACATACTAAATTATCCTTAGGTATTAACCTATCAGACCCTGTAATAGTAAATGTGGGGCGTATTGCTCATGAAAAAAGTCTGGATATTGTTATAAATCAAATGCCTTCTCTTCTTGAGAAAATACCAAATGCAAAGCTTTTGATTGTTGGTGACGGACCTAAGCGAACAGAGCTTACCGTGCTTTCCAAAAATTTGGGAATAGAAAATTCTGTTATTTTTGCCGGAGCAAAACCTTGGATCCAGATAGGTAAATATTATCAATTAGGTGATGTGTTTGTTTCAGCCAGCACCTCGGAAACCCAAGGTCTTACTTATATTGAAGCTATGGCTGCTAAAGTTGTTGTAGTTGCTAAAAAAGACCCAAGTATCAAAGATGTGATTATTAATGGCTTTACCGGTTATTATTTTGAGAAAGATGAGGAACTTAGTTCTGTATTATATAAGGCTTTACTTTGCTCTAAGGAAAGAGAAAGGATATCAAACTCAGCATATAACCATATATCTCATATGTCCAGTAAAAATTTTGCAAAAAATGTTGAGGCTTTGTATATGGAAGTTTTGTCAAGTACAGGTTCAAAACCTCATAGAAAATTTAAAAAAATCACCCTGAAAATCTTTAGATGATTGATGATTGGAAATATTCGGAAAAATTGGAAAAGTTTGAGAGTTTCGCGTATTCGAAGAAGATGTATTTTGCAAATTATATAATTATCCACACAAAATAGTTGCTTTAGCTTTACTATTTTGTGTGGATTTCAGTTTATTCCTAAAAAACACTTTTCTCATCCTCACATATCTCCTTTGTTAGCTAAAGCCCCCTTTGCAAATCTATAAAGCCACTCAATGCCTTTCCTTGCAAAAGGCATAAATTTCCCTATTAAAATAGCTGAAATAAGAGTACCTTCACGTACACCATGCAACTCGCCAAAAAATGCTAATGAAATAACAATTCCGATAACCACCAGGGCTGAGTCAAACAAAACTTTTATGCGGTGAAAAGCACTGCCCTCTATCTTGTATACAATTGCTTCCACAAGCCCTTCCGAGGACAGATTCACAAGCTTTGCCTGCATATAAAAGACAACACCGCTGGAGATAAGCACTATACCTATCCCCAGCATAAGAAGCTGCCCGGCGTAAGTAGGTATCCTAAAATCCCCTACTATTAACCTTGCGGCACTGACAAAATACCCAAATACAAAAGAAAAAATGATTTGAGTAAGATTAATCCATTTAAATTCTTTTCGCATTATGATAATTTGTAATAAAATAAAAGTCAGAAATAAAATTGTAACACATATGCCCATATCAATGCCTAAAATTTCACTGGCAACAAAAGGCACAAGCTGTATAGGAGATATACCAAGCTCAGCATTAATAGCAAAGGCTACACCTAAAGCCCATATGAAAAGTCCCGCGTTATAAATTAAAATCCGCTCTATAAGGCGTTTCTCTCTCACCATACTTACAAATTTCTTAATATCAATATTCGTCATAGGCTTATAACTCCCTTGCCGCTTCTTCGCCTGTAATTATACGCAAACATCCGGCGGCTAAGGCTTCAAGCTCGTATTCACCGGGCATAATGACAACAGGTGCTAAAAATGCCACTCCCTCGGAAATATAATCGGTAACAAGCTCCGACTTTGCAATACCTCCGGTGATGATTACAGCGTCAACTTTGCCTTTGAGGGCGGTGCTTAGGCTTCCGATAGCTTTTGAGATATTGTAGCACATAGCTAAAAGCACTGACTCAGCTTTTTTATCCCCATCCTTTATCATTTCCTCTACTATGCGTACATCTGTTGTGCCAAGATGAGCCACAATGCCGCCATTGCCGCGGATACGCCTCTTAAGCTCATTCTTTTGCAAGCCATGTTCAAAGGCAAAATCCACAAAGTCCAGTAAAGGTGCGCCCCCGGCACGCTCCGGCGAAAACGGACCGATATCATCCCCAACGGAATCTATCATTTTTCCTTTTTCATATGCCGAAAGTGACGCACCGCCCCCTAAATGGGCAATAATCAAGTTTAACTCCTCGAAATTTTTACCGATTTTCTTGGCATACTGTATGGATTGGGCACGAGAGTTAAGGACATGGGATAAACTCTTTCTATTAATCTCAGGAAAGCCTGTTATAGCCGCAATTTCCGGCAAAATTCCGGCAGAGACCGCATCATAAATATAAGCGTCACAGCCAGCTTCCTGTGCTACCAAATCAGCCAAAAGAGAGCCTAAGTTTGAGGCATGAATACCACCAAGTCCTTTTGTAACCCAATCTTTCATTTTTTCATTAACCTTATAGCCTCCGGCTTCAATGGGAGGCAGCAAGCCCCCCCGCCCTACTATTGCTGAAAGGTCACTGGGCTTATAACCGCGGTCTTTAAGGGCTTTAAGCACAAAGTCCAACCGAAAATGCTTTTGAGCAGGCAAATCTGGAAAAGCCTGAAGTTCTTCCCGCTTATGCTCAATGCTTTCGGTAAAAACCACTTCTTCATCCTTAAACAAACCAATCTTTGTAGATGTAGAACCTGGATTGATAGCAAGAATTAAATGTGACATATGTATATCCTCCTATACAAGGCTCATGCCGCGCGCAAATGCTTTTTGGTTTATTTCCACAAAAGCCGGTCTTACATTTGCGGCAATAATACTCATCCAATCAATATCCATAAGTCCCATCAGCTTAACTGTGGCACCAAGCAGGAGTATGTTAAGAGCGCGGGGATTGCCAAGCTTTACAGCCTCTCCATAGGCATCTAAAACAACTGTATCAATTTTTCCTTGTATCTCCTCTAATATCTTATCCGAATAAACTGCCTGACCAATAAGCACAGGCATCGGACTCCAAACAAGGCTGTTTACCACAGCTTTCCCTGTAGGTTTTAAATACTCAAGCCATCTAAGTGCCTCCATCTGCTCGAAAGAAACAAGTATATCCGCACCAGCCCTTTCAATTACAGGAGAGTAAACTTTATCACCATAACGCACATGGGTGGAAACCGCGCCGCCTCTTTGGCTCATACCATGTATTTCGCTCATTTTCACATCATAGCCGGCCTCCAATAAGCCTTGGGAAAGAATTTTCGAGGCAAGAATAGTCCCTTGACCTCCAACGCCTACCAGCAATATGCTCTTTGTAGCCTTCATTTACATCCCCTCCTCTACAAGTTTTATAGCCGTTTTAGGGCAAATTTGGGCGCAAACACCACAGCCCATACACATTTCTGTATTAATATTCGCTTTTTTATCCATTACAGAAATTGGGGGGCAGCCGGCACGTATACAAGCTTTACATCCGATGCAATCCTCAGTATCTACCATATATTTTTTCTTAAATAAATCTTGTCCGTACTCTTTATAATCCCCTTCACTCAAAGGCTTAAGTACACAAGGCCAGCGGGTGATTATTACATATGGCTCATTTTTGGAATAAGCGTCGTTTAAAACTTCCCTCACGGCTTTTATATCATTAGGGTCAACTGTGGCAACATTTTTAGCACCTAAAGAGCGTGCCACTGCCTCAATATCAATTTCAGGGGCCGGCTTAAGGTAAGCATTTCGCCCGGTGCCTGGATGCTCCTGATGACCTGTCATACCTGTTGTGCGGTTATCTAATATAACGCAAATGGTATTGCTTTCGTTGTATAAAATTTCAATCAGCCCAGGTATGCCCATATGGAAGAAAGTGGAATCCCCCATAACCCCTACAACACGGGTATCTTTACCGGCAGCATTAAGGGCAATTTGCGAGCCATGCCCCGCGCTGAATGCGGCTCCCATACATATAAGATAGTCCATTGCATTAAATGGAGGCGCAAAGCCTAAGGTATAACATCCAATATCACCTGCCACCAAAGTGTCCTTTTTCTTCGCAAGCTCATAAAAGAAGCCGCGGTGAGGACATCCCGCACATAAAACAGGGGGACGTGGTGCCACAAGGGATTTATCGTAGGCAAGCCCTTCAAGCTCCTGCCCAAAGATGGCTTTTCTAAGGACATCCGGGGTCATTTCACCAAGTGGCGGAATAATATCCTTGCCAATGCATTCATAGCCGCACCGCTGTACCCAATGCTCCAAATACGGATCGTTTTCCTCTATTATATAAACCTTATCAACTTGGCTCATAAACTCGTCTAACAATTTATCCGGCAGAGGGTATGTAGCGCCCAGCTTCAGATAAGTTGCCGTATCACCAAATATTTCTTTGGCAAAATTCACACACATACCTGAAGCAATAACCCCAATTTTACCGCCTTTTTCTATGTAATTAAGCTCAGTACTTTCCGTAAAATCTTTTAAGCTTTTTAGCCGCTCTTCTAGGATAACACGCCTTTTTACTGACATTAAAGGTACCATAAGGTATTTTGCCGGATCTTTTTGGTATTCCTTAAAAGGAACTTCTATGCGGTCACTTAAAGCCACAGGGCTTTTTGAATGAGCAATACGAGTTGTAATACGTACCATTACAGGAGTGTCAAATTTTTCACTAATCTCGTATGCCGCCTTCATCATATCAATGCATTCCTGGCTGTCAGAAGGCTCCAACATAGGAATTTTAGCGGACTGGGCATAATAACGGTTATCCTGCTCATTTTGGGAAGAGTGCTGCCCCGGTTCATCAGCCGAAATCAGCACCATACCCCCGTTTACTCCTGTGTAGGCAAAGGTAAATAAAGGGTCAGCCGCAACATTAACCCCAACATGTTTCATGGAAGCCACTGCCCTGGCACCTGCAATAGATGCGCCTATGACCGCTTCTAAAGCCACCTTTTCATTAGGTGCCCATTCGGCAAAAATCCCTTCGTATGTAGTGAGATTCTGTAAAATCTCCGTACTTGGCGTACCGGGATAGGCGGAGGCAAAAGTTACGCCTGCCTCGTAAGCACCGCGTGCCAATGCCTCATCCCCTGTTAAGAGAACTTTCATATTAGTTATCCTCCTTAATAATTTATAAATTTTATACTATACTTCACTTCGATACCTTGTCTTTATAGCGCAAAAAAGCCCCGGCAAATACCCTCGTTTCAATGTTATCCATCATAAGTCTCAATTTTCTAAAGAGTTAAAAGAATTGACAGAAGTTTCTCTTCAGCACTTGCCCCTCTGGAAACAAGTATGATAGGGGCACTTGCACCCAACACACACCCTGCCATTTTAGCTCCGCCAAGATAAATCAGTGCCTTACTCGTAATATTGCCTGTGGATATATTAGGCATTAAAAACAAATCAACTTTGCCGGAAATTTTGGAATCAAAGCCTTTTATAGCAGCGGATTCAGGGCTTACAGCCAAATCAAAGGACAAAGGACCCTCAATGATACAATTTGTAATTTCGCCTCTCTTGTTCATCTCAGCAAGGGCTTTCGCATCAAGAGTTTCCTGCATTTTGTCATTTGCCGCCTCCACAGCAGCTAAAGCCGCTACATTAGGATTGTTATATCCAAGAGACCTCATGAAACCAATAGAGTTTTCAATTATTGCTTTCTTTTGCGCTAAATCCGGTACGATATTCATGCCGCCGTCTGTAATAAACATTAATCTAGGGTAAACAGGGGACTCTAACACAGCTAAATGAGACAAAAGCCCTCCGGCACTTATCCCAGTTTCTTTATCAAGTACGGCTTTTAATAAAGTGCCTGTTTGCAAGTTACCTTTCATTAAAACTTGAGCATCTCCATTACGTATCAGATCTACAGCTTTCTTTGCGGCTTCCTCTTCGGAGTTTGTGTTAATTATTGCATCCTTCTCTACGCCAAAGCCAATTTCCTCGGAAATTTCCGTAATTTTATCATAGCTGCCTACAAGCCAGTATTTTATATTTAACTCTTTTTTGGCATCCCGTATAGCTTCAAGAGAATGTATATCTGCGGCAGAAGCCACAGCAATTCTTTTAGGGCTTTTTTTAAGCGCGCCGGTTTTTAATGCATTAAAGTTTTCAAACAAAGCTATCACCCCTTATATATTCTATTTTAAAGTTTACTACAAAACAAACTCCTGTGCAATGAAAAGCGCAGGAGTTTATTTTAAACTAACTATATGTTTTATTTAATCTTCTTTGGCGCAATTTTAGATGATATCACCAAATATTTTTCCTTAGTTGCTAAGCCGCCTCTAATATGTCTTTCGGATTTATTAATTTCTAACACTCTCCTTGCTTCGCCGGCAAGATTGGGGTTAATTTTTTCAAGGCGTTCAGTCACATCTTTATGTATAGTTGTAGCTAATCAGAACGTTTTTGCCAATTTCCATATCCGATAGTAATTTTAAATAAATATCCATATTTCCATTTTCATCAACAGTAATTTTATCAATTACTCGCTTAAGTCTGGCATTTGTCATAAGTTCTATATCCATTATATTTTCAATATTGGTAAAGGTAGAAGACAAAATATCTTCAAGTTCCTCCTCTTTATCTGTAGCGCACGAGAAGATTTTAAGCTCATTTTCTAACTGTTCTATTTCTTTGTTTAGCGCACTTGCTTTTTCTCGGAGTTCATCCCTGGTGATTAAATCATCTTCATACATATCCATATATTTTTTACGGGATTTAATGGCTTTTGCAAATTTGTCAGATAGCTCTTTTTCAAGATTTTTATTATCATTTTTTCCACTGTAAATACGGTTAAACTCCTTCAGAATACTACCAATAACGTCTTTTTTTGAGCTTAGGGTACTAATAAAAAACTCATGGATTGCTGTTTTAAGCTCGTTTTCATCAAGCTTTGCTGTACATGGGCAGCTCTCAGCACCTCTTGTATTACGCCCGCTGCACACCCATTTAATATATTGATTTTGATAAACTCTCTCAATCCGGCGGAAGCTATAGCCGCAATGTTTGCATTTAATCAAAGTAGAAAACAGATGCTTATTACTTTGCCGTTCTTTATAAGTATTTAGAGACCCACCGCGCTCTGTAAGTATTTTACCTGCCTGCTTAAATATATCCTGCTCTATAATCTGCAAATCTTGTCGCTCGGTAATCATCCATTCAGCTTCATCCTTTTCCTTACGTTGACCTGTAAGAAAATCCGCAATTTCTTCTTTGCCATTAATTATTGTTCCACAGTACAATTCATTTGAAAGAATCCTTGCCACGGCATTTTGGCTCCATTTAAAGCCACGCTTGGTTTGTACCCCTTCGTGATTAAGTATCTGGGCTATTTTATTTGTGCCATAGCCCTCGTTTACATATAAATCAAAAATTTTTCGTACAATATTCGCTTCAAAATCATTTATCCGCAAATTAAAATATTCACCCTTAATCTTATCATAACCATAAACAATATTAGGAACCCGCCCTTTACTTGCGTTAAGTTTTTTGCCAAACTTAACACGTTTAGAAGTATTTGCGCTCTCTTCTTGAGCCAATGCGCCATAAATGGTTAAAATAAATTCCGAATTGCCCATAACTGTTTGATTAGAGGTTAAAAAAACCGTCTCAATATTCATTGTTTTTAAGGCGCGTATACTGTTTAAAAAATCTACTGTATTTCTTGCAAAACGGGAAATATCTTTAACTATTACCATATCAAAAAGTCCGGTTTTTGCATCTTTCATCAATCGCTGAAACTCTGTACGGTTTTTTATTTTCGTCCCTGATATCCCTTCATCCGCATAAATACAGACAAGGTTATGCCCATTGCTTTTGGCAAATTCGTCAAAAAATACTTTTTGTGCTTCTAGACTATTGATTTGATCATGTTTGTCCGTAGATACACGGCAATAGGCGGCTATATTCATTGTTATCTCCATAATAAAAACATTGTTGTGTAACGTCTGTTATACTGAAATCCGAACAAAATATATTGTATATGAAGCACTGGCGCGCTGCAAGGATAATTTAATTCATAACTTCTTTTTTAGTCTCATATGATATAGTCAACGCATATGAAAATGAACATAAGAAAACGCATGCCGTTTTTCGGAAGATGTCAAGTTTTATGTGGGCATTTTCATCTGCGTTTACTATAAATTCAAAGGGGTGGTTGTCTATGAAAAAGAAAGAGCAAATAAAGCTTGCTAACATAACTTTTCATAATCCAAACACCCCTGAAGAAACAGTAAAATTGTTAATAAGGGTCGGTGCAGAAAATATGGCTGATTATATGAAAAATGAACTGCCAAAACCTAAAAACTACTGCCGGATATAGCTGTGTATTATATCGGGCGATTGCAGGTTTTCCAGTGTAAGCACATCTCCGGCTATAGTATATGTCCAGCTTTCAACATCTCCCCACCAGGAGTAAATTAACAAAAGCTCCCCGCCTTCTGTACGCCAGTCAAACCCTTCTTCCAAGTTAAAGCCGCGTACACCTTCTCCGTCCCCTTGGAAAGTATATGTAAATGTATTGTCCTCATCCCAAGCCCATACCCCAATTAGTTCCTCCGCACGCTCTAACAAAGCTTCAGACAAGTAGCTAAACCTCTCATCAAATTGCAAACTGTCTAATGTAATTATACCTTCGCTAATGCTGTATGTAAAACTTTCTATCATAAATTCTGTATAGATTAACAAATGCTCGCTGTCGTATATGCGCCATCCAAATTCTTCTAATTCTAAATCCTCCCAATCAAAACCGCGTGCACCGCGTCCATCAGCATGGAAAATTAATTTATAGGAAATCCCCTCGTCCCATAACCATGTACCAACCAGCTCTTGTGGACGCTCAGCCGGTGGAAGCCCTGATAAATCGCCAAACATTGACTGAATAACCTCGCGCAATTCAGACTCATCATTGTAAATAATGCGTATATTGCATATAAAGCCGTCTCTAACTATCACAAAGTGGCGGTCAAAAGTGGTAAAACCGAACATTCTCATCTCAGCATCTACAAAACCCCAATCATGCTCGCCAATTCTAACAGTACCACTTGAGACATAATTTACATTTCCGCCCATTTGCTCATTAAGCTCCACTAATGAGTCGATAGCTTCAGCCATAGTCGGCGGGCGTAAGCCGCCATGCCTCATAAAATATATTTCAACACCGGCTCCTGTAAAATGATTAGTGGCAACCATGTCGTAAAACACATCGTCATCACCTCCCATTAACTGGAGAGAATCGCCCTCAAGAGTAAACATATTTGCCGCCATCAGCAGCATTTCCGCTTCTGTAGCCGCTTCCCAAGAAGAGGGTATTGTAAAGCTGAGACCTAAATATTCACTTGTAAATACATTGTTTTCCCAAACCCCGCGGGTTGGGGTAACCGCCCCTGTTCCCAAAAAGTTTTCGCATGCTGTAAACAGCAGCAGTATCATTGTAAAGGCAATTATTGATATGTAAAATCTCTTACTCATATTTTCCACTCCTACCAGTGCTATGGACTATTAAGATGCAGCGAAATTAACTTCCCCATCGTCATCAGAATTATAGCGAAACAGCCTCTGATCTCGTCATTGCGAGTCAGATACAAGGTATCGACGCGGCAATCTAAAGCATATTACGTGATGAGATTGCTTCGCCTCTGGCTCGCAATGACGGTGCGAACGCTAATTTCGCTACAACCTTAATGACGACGGGAGATGCCCACGAGGAAACTAAGGCTCCTGCCGTTTCGTTACAACTCTATTGCCAGTGCGTATTAAATCAGTATAAATTTTATCATACCTTTGGCAATGTTGCAAATCCCTTCTCAAGTTCTTCGTCTGTCGGTATATAATCCGTCATTTGCCCCGAGTTATAATTCCCATAAGCCATCATATCAAAATATCCTGTGCCTGAAAGACCGAATAAAATGGTTTTCTTCTCCCCTGTTTCTTTGCATTTTAGTGCTTCGTCAAGGGCGCATTTTATTGCGTGAGATGACTCAGGCGCCGGGAGTATTCCTTCGCACCGGGCAAAGGTTACGGCAGCTTTAAAGGCTTCACTTTGCACAATTGATACCGCATCCATATGCCCATCGTGGTAAAATTTAGACAGCACCGGATTCATACCGTGATATCTTAAGCCGCCGGCGTGATTTGGTGAGGGCATAAAGCCACTGCCAAGGGTATACATTTTAATAAGAGGGGTGGTTCTTGCCGTATCACCAAAATCATAAGCATACCGCCCCCTTGTAAAGGTGGGGCATGAAGCAGGCTCCGCCGCTATAAAGCGAATATTGTTCTTCCCATCAAGCTTATCAGCCATAAATGGGGAGATTAAGCCGCCTAAATTAGAACCTCCACCGGCACAGCCTATTATTATATCCGGCTTAATATCGTACATATCGCACGCCATCTTTGCCTCAAGCCCAATTATACTTTGATGGATAAGCACATGGTCAAGGACAGAACCAAGAACATAACGGCAATTATCTTTTTTCATTGAGCTTTCTATGGCCTCGGATATTGCACAGCCCAATGACCCGCAGGAATCCGGAGTTTCTGCCAAAATCTTTTTCCCCGCCTCAGTCATATTTGAAGGAGATGGTATAACATTCGCACCATAAGTTTCCATAACCATTTTTCTGTAAGGCTTTTGCTCGGCTGAAATCTTAACCATATACACATCCAGCTCTATGCCATAATAAGCACATGCCATTGATAATGCCGTACCCCACTGCCCTGCCCCTGTTTCTGTGGCTAAAGATGTAATCCCCTGCTCTTTAGCATAATGAACCTGTGCCGCCGCGGAATTAAGCTTATGAGAACCTGAGGTATTATTCCCCTCAAACTTATAATAAATCTCCGCGGGAGTATCCAGCATTTTTTCCAAACAATATGCACGTACAAGAGGCGATGGGCGGTACATACGGTAAAACCCAATAAGATCCTCAGGTATTTCAATATATTCATCTTTTGTGTTAAGCTCCTGCTCAGCCGATTTTTTACAAAATACTGCTTCTAAATCTTCTTTTGTGCATGGCTTAAGTGTTCCCGGATGAAGCAAAGGCTCAATATTATCTTTCATTTTAGCGCGGATATTGTGCAAATACCTTGGTGCGCTCTCCTCAGGAAGATAAATTTTGTAAGGAACATTACTCATAATATATCACACCTTTCTTAAAATGTCGGTAAAAATAAAAAAACGCCCTTGAGATAATCTCAAAGACGTGTTAAATAACGCGGTACCACTTTGATTTGCGAAAAAGTTACCCTTTTCGCCTTAGCAGGCAGCAAACACTGCCCCGGACTCTAACGCAGCCCATACGTTACGGAATACTAAGCTATAAAGCCTTTGACCGCACCCTCAGTGATCCATTTAATACGCTGTGTACTGCAGGTTCCCAGCTGCCCCTGCTCTCTGTGAATTCATACGTATTTTTATCTCCACATCATCGGTTTGTATTGGTAATATTTAATTTATATAGTAGCATATTAACATACATAATTCAATGTGTCAAGTTTTTTCATGAGTATTATCACGACAAACGCATGAAAAGATAATTGCTAAGATTTGTAATTTGCATCGCAGATTTTAATCAATTTGACGAAAGTTCACTTCCGTCAAATTACAAAAGTTCGCAAAGTTTCGTAGGAACTTTGCAAATTCACCTTAAGCTTCTCGCCGAAATCCTGATTTCGGCGAAGGGCAAACCCTTCATGGGTTTGCCCTATGAGTATTATACATACTCTTTTATTACATTAAGCACTTCACCAATATCCAGCGGTTTACCAACATGCCCGTCCATGCCGGCTTTTAAGCACCGCTCCACATCCTCTCGAAAGACATTTGCAGTCATTGCTATGATTGGAATAGTTTTAGCATTGGGTAAATCCAATGCGCGTATATGCTGCGTGGCTTCAAATCCATCCATTTCCGGCATTTGCAAGTCCATAAAAATCATATTAAACCGCTCAGGTGATTCACAAAATATTTGTAAAGCCTCAGCACCATTTTGCGCGCATATTATCGATATTTTTGTCGGTTCCAGCAAAGCTTTCACAATTTCTTGGTTAATTTCAACATCTTCAGCAAGGAGTATACACTTGTCTTCATAAGTTATAAAAATATCTTCTGCCTCTTCATTTGCAGCTGCGCCAAGGTCTTCTAAAGCCGCCAAGCTATTTTCACTGCCTCTCTCCAGCTTAACCTCAAAGGCAAAGGCAGCACCTTTACCAAGCTCCGATTCAACCCAAACCTTTCCGCCCATCATTTCAACAATGCTCTTGGTTATGGAAAGTCCAAGACCGGTGCCGCCGAATTTACGTGACGTACTCGTCTCCGCCTGCTGAAAGGCTTTGAAAAGATTTCTCTGCTGCTCAGGGCTTATACCAATACCTGAGTCTATCACTTCAATTTGGATACTGCAAAACTTTCCCTCTTCTTCCATCAATTTGGCGTTTAGGGCAATCGTGCCTCTCTTTGGAGTAAACTTAATCGCATTCCCTAAAAGGTTTGTAATGACCTGCGCCAGCCTTTGATCATCTCCTATAAGCAGCTTAGGGATATTAGCATCTATATCTACCGTAAAACTATGCTCTTTTTCATCAACGCTAAAGGAAACAACATTTACTGTTCTCTGTATCATTCTCTCAAAATTAAATTCCTCAACAGATAACTCAAATTTTCCCGAGTCAATCTTTGACATATCAAGAACATCGTTAATAATACCAAGTAGATGGGTAGAAGCATCCTCGATTTTATTTAGGGTTTCATGAACCTTGGCGATATCCTTTGAAGCTTTGCCTATAGCGGTCATACCAATTATAGCATTCATAGGAGTCCTAAGCTCATGACTCATATTCGACAAAAAAACACCTTTTGCGTGAGACGCCTTTGTATATGATTTGCAAAAAACATAAAGTATTAACATTATAGCTACTGTCGTAAGAAAACCTACATAGTTTTGCGCCATTGTAAAGCTTGCGCCAAGCATATTGCGCTCAAGAACCATAATAAAAAACCCTTGTACCATACTAATTGCTGTAATATAGATGGCAAGCCCTTTAGGTTTCATATAAGTAAGGGAAATCATCGCCCCGCCTATTGTATATGTGAAAACCAAAAAATCCCCATAGAAATATACAGCCCCAAAAGTGACTAGTACAATTAATGTGAAAGGTGTAAGAAAAGACAGATATTCATTACGAGTATCGCTCCGCTCCAAGATAATATAGGATAGAACTATGCCTATATTAATTAAAATCCTGACATGTAAATGATCAGGAAAAAACAATATATAATACGCTGAAGTCGCAACAAAATAAAACAATAAAATTATAAGAATATTAGGCGCAATTATATTCTTCTCTGAACCTTTAAAGATATATTTTCTTATGAAAGGAACCATGTAGACCACCTGCTCCTAATAGTTTAAAAACCTGTTTACTATCTCGATTTCAACAAATTTCCGAGTGCTTTTTCGTCAGGCGAGGAGAGGCTGACGACGCAAAGCCAAAGCTTTTGTTAGGAAGCCTTAACGAAGTCCTGATGGAAAATAAGCCGAAAAGGCGTTTGGAATTGAGATAGTAAACAGGTTCTAACATATAAGTTAAATAATTCTATTTTATACTTTTTTAATATTATAGTAAAGAAAAATCCGAACTCACACCGATTACTTTCAAATCAGCATGGTTCGGACTATGCATTAGCACTGCGGTTGACAGGACTTGAACCTGCACGTCATTGCTGACACAAGATCCTTAGTCTTGCGCGTATACCAGTTCCGCCACAACCGCTTAAGCTTAAACCGTATATTATAATACTACTAAAAAATAAAATTGTCAACATCTAGTTGCGGAAATTTTGCAAAGTTTTAACATCCCTTTACACAGTTTTAGCTAAGGGCCAGGAGAGTCCAACCTTGAACGCCCCTAGCCCTAATATTGAATAAATATTACTTAAAAACCCGCTGCCTCCTCAAACTTATGAAAACAGCCGGTTTGTGTCTCAATTATTATACTTCTCTGCCCGCATAAACTCTTTCAGCTACTTCATTTTCATATACTTCGCCATCTATTATAGTTTTTTCACATAAAGTAAAATTTGAGAATGGGTTACCGTTAAATATAGCAACATCCGCGTCTTTTCCAGGCTCCAGTGAACCGACTCTATGGTCAAGCTCAAGAATTTTTGCAGCTGTTATAGTTACAGATCTAAAAGCTTCCTCAAGAGATAATCCCCTTGCGATACAGAAACCTACATGTGTCGGCAAGTATTTAGTTGATGAGGCCGCATCTTCCGAGAGGCAGAAGGTTATGCCCGCTTTCTCAAGTATACCTGCGGTTTCAAACTTACGTCCCCAAATTTCCATTTTAGCATATCCCATTGTAAGAGGACCAATTACGCACTCAATATTGTTTTCTTTAAGAAAATCAAGGATTTTATGAGACTCTGTAGCGTGTTCAACCGCAAATTTCAAATTAAATTCTTGTGCAATCCTTACAGCAGTAACGATATCATCAGCTCTATGGGCGTGGATACGGCATTTCATTTCACCTTTAACCACAGGTACAAGAGCTTCTAACTTAAAATCAGGCTTAGGTGCTTTAGATGGGTCAGTTTTGCCAAGCTCAAGCTGCTCAGCATAAACTTTGGCATTGTAGAGAGATTCCCTTAGTACCGCGCCTACACCCATACGGGTAACCGGCATTTTTTTCTCAGAACCGTAAACTCTCTTAGGATTTTCCCCAAGAGCCATTTTCATATGCTCCGTACCAGGAATTACAAGGTCAAACACTGTAGAGCCTTCTTTCAGTTTAAAGCTTAAACCGATGCCGCCTATTACATTTGCGGAACCCGGAAGTGTAAAACAAGTTGTAAATCCTGCTTTTCTCGCGTGCTCTATACCCATATCAAAAGGATTAAGGGCATCAAGTGCGCGGATATGTGCGGTTACGGGACCTGACACTTCATTACCATCCACTGTACCCGGCTGTTGTACTGCTTGAGGCTCATTAAACGTAGAGATGTGGGTGTGGGCGTCAATTAAACCGGGTGTTACCCATTTGCCTGTTGCGTCAATAACTTTGGCACCTGCCGGAATTTCCACATCAGCGCCTACAGCTTTGATTTTTGTACCTTCAATCAAAACTACTCCATTTTCAATGGTACCGTTTGTTACGGTTACGACTTTTCCGCCTTTAATCGCTAACATTGTTTTATCATCTCCATATGTATTTTTTTGAAGCTTGTTTTTAATTATATTCTAAAGCTAAGACAATTACAATAGCATTTGTGCTGATTGACACAGCTTGCTATAAAGCATTATAATATGCATATAAAGAAAAACGCTGAACTGTGTGAAGCGTTTCTTCCCTAATTATGCAACGCGACTTTGTAAAACAAAGTCGAGTCATGTTTGGAGGAAAACCATGTCTTTTCGTATCGGAATAGGTTATGATGTACACAAACTTGCAAAAAATCAAAAACTCGTTATTGGGGGAGTTACAATCCCCTACGATTACGGTCTTTTGGGTCATTCTGACGCAGATGTACTTACTCACGCCATAATGGACGCTATGCTGGGGGCTTTGGCTTTAGGCGATATAGGTAAACTCTTTCCCGATAGCGATCTTTCATATAAAGGAATATCAAGCTTAGCACTGCTTGAGAAGGTTAATAATATGATAATAGAAAAGGGTTATAAAATAGTGAATATTGACAGCGTAATAGTGGCTGAAATGCCCAAATTCGCACCTTATATTAATGACATAAGGGGGAGCCTCTGCCGATGTCTTGACCTTGACGTGGATTTAATAAGCGTCAAGGCTACCACCGAGGAAGAGTTAGGCTTTACAGGACAACGACTTGGCATAGCCGCTAAGGCTGTGGTACTTGTGGGAGGATAGATAATTATGATAGTTTATAATACATTAACTAAAAAAAAGGAAAAATTTAAGACTATAGAAGAAAACAAAGTAAGTATGTATGTTTGCGGACCAACAGTTTATAATTTTATCCATATAGGCAATGCAAGAACTTATATTGTTTTTGATGCTGTCCGCAGATATTTTAAGCACAAAGGCTATGATGTTACTTATGTGCAAAACTATACGGATATAGACGATCGAATTATACAAAGAGCTAATGAGGAAAATATCACTTCACTTGCATTTGCTGATCGTTATATTATGGAATTTGAAAAGGATATCGAAGCCCTAAACATACTTGCGGCTGATTTTTACCCTCGCGTAACCTCTGAAATAAGCGGCATAGTCGAAATGATAACAACACTTATTGAAAAAGGCTTCGCTTATGAAATAAACGGCAGTGTCTATTTTGACACATCCAAATCTCCTGAATACGGTAAGCTCTCAAGACGTGATTTAGATAGCCAAGAAGCAGGTTTTAGAATTGACATTGATGATGAAAAAAAGCATCCCGGTGACTTCATTCTTTGGAAGCCGAAAAAAGATGGTGAACCCTATTGGGAATCTCCTTGGAGTGAAGGCCGACCCGGCTGGCATATTGAATGCTCCGTTATGGCCAAAAGATATTTAGGGGAAAATATCGACATCCACGCCGGCGGCGAAGATTTGGTGTTTCCTCATCACGAAAATGAAATTGCTCAAAGTGAAGCGGCAAATGGCAAGCCTTTCGCAAATTATTGGTTTCACGGCGCGCTTCTCAATATCGATAACCAAAAAATGTCGAAATCTCTAGGCAATTTCTTCACCCTCCGTGATGTAGGGGACGAATTCGGTTATGATGTTGTGCGTTTTTTTATACTGTCGAGCCATTATAGAAGTGCTATGAATTTTACTCGCGAATCTCTCGCTGCCGCAGGCAATGGACTTATGCGTATAAAGCAATGCCATTCAAATATTAAATACAATTTAGAAAATACGAAAAACTCTAATATTACAAAAGAAGAACTCGCTCTCCTAGAAAAAAGTGATAAATTTCACAAGGACTTTGAAGCTTCTATGGATGATGATTTTAATACCGCTGACGCAATTTCAGCAATATTTGAATTTGTGCGCTTTATAAATAAAAATATGAATGCGGACTCGTCCTCAGGGTTTTTAGAAAAACTATGTAAAAAGCTTGAACTCCTAAGTAATATATTAGGGCTTGTTATAAGTAAAGAAGAGTCCGCCGACAGCAAGGAAATCGAAGAGCTTGTGGCAGCGCGCACTCAAGCCAAAAAGGACAAAAATTTTGCCTTAGCCGATGAAATAAGGGAAAAGCTAACCTCAATGGGCGTAACTGTAGAGGACACAAGACAAGGGGTTAGATGGTATTTTAATGAGTAAAAACTTTTTAGAAACAATGCCTAAAAACCCTGACAATATAAGCGAAATACAAATTTTAAACCTTGCTTATATAGGTGATGCTGTATTTGAAATTATGGTACGTACTCATATTATAAACAACACTAAATCGGCAGCAAATGAACTGCACAATATCGCAAAAGCCTATGTAAGTGCAGGGGCACAGTCGGAAATGTATAAGGCTCTCGAGGGAGTTTTAAGCGAAAAAGAAATGTCTGTAATGCGCCGTGGCAGAAATGCAAAAAGCTACACCAAGGCAAAAAACGCCTCTATTAACGATTACCGTCATGCCACAGGTTTGGAAGCTTTAATTGGCTATCTTTATTTGAAAAACGAAGTCCAAAGGCTTATGGAAATTTTTGAAATTTGTATAAAAACCGTAGGGAATCCCCTGCTTTAAGGAGTAGAGCTATGAAAAACAAAAGACTTTTAAAAAACAACGACCGTACGCGCCCTCCCCGTCCGGAAAGATTTGAAAGACCGGAGCGGGAAGAGCGCCGTGAGCGAAAACATTTAATTGACTATAACGACGGTCTTATTTTAGAAGGTCGCAATGCCGTTTTAGAGGCTTTAAACCACAACAAGCCTATCGATAAAATTTATGTTAAAAAAGGACCTTCCGAGGGGAGTATTACTGTAATCATAGCTAAAGCTCGTGAAAAAGGGATTGTAATAAGCGAAGTTGCACGGGAAAAACTTGATTATATGAGCCAAACAGGGAGTCATCAAGGTGTTATCGCCTCCTGTCCGGCTCATGAATATGTTGAAATATCAGATATGCTCGAAATAGCCAAGAGAAAAGGAGAAGACCCCTTTATCATTATGCTGGACTCTATCACTGACCCTCATAATTTAGGGGCTATAATGCGCTCTGCTGACTGCTCAGGGGTTCATGGGATAATTATACCCAAGCGTCGTGCCGTATCTCTTACAGGGATTGTGAGTAAAACCTCGGCTGGTGCTATTGAACATGTGCCTGTTGCACGTGTTACAAATTTAAATAATGCTGTGGACGAGCTTAAAGAAGCCGGACTTTGGATATGCTGTGCAAAAACCCACGGAAGACCTTATTTTAAGGCTGATATAAAAGGACCTATTGCTATAATTATAGGCAGCGAAGGTGAAGGTGTATCAAAATTATTGGAAAAGAAAAGCGATTTTGCCGTATCAATACCTATGTACGGTGAAATATCGGCACTTAACGCCTCTGTTGCTGCAGGGCTTTTAATGTATGAAGTTGTTCGCCAGAGGAAGTTTATATAAACATGAAAAGGGAATATTTGTTCGTAGATGCCTACAATATTATATTCTCATGGGAGAATTTAAAACAACTTGCCGGCTCTTCACTTGAAGATGCCAGAAAAAAACTGCTGGATATATTAAGCGATTACCAAGGCTCTTTAGGTGCTGAGGTTATTGTAGTTTTTGATGCTCATAATGTAGCTGCAAATCCTGGCAGTATCAACCCTTACGATAATTTGACCGTAGTATATACCAAAGAAGATGAAACCGCTGACAATTACATAGAGCGTTGTGCAAGGATTTTGGCAAAAAATTATAAGGTACGGGTTGCTACCAACGATAACCTCCAGCAAATAATGATAACGGGCAAAGGTGCCATTCGAATTTCGGCTAATGAATTGTATGAGGAAGTAGTCTCTTTTAAAAAAGAACAAAATGCAAAATACGTAGGCAGGCGACCTGTTAAGCGCAATCAATTGTTCGACAATTTAGACGATAATTTGAAGGAAACATTTATGCGTATGATACGGCAGGAGGGGGACAAATAAATTGGAATTAGAATTAAAGCTGGTACTCACTCATTCACAAAATCAACTTATTAAATTAGCTCAGTCCGGACTCTCAAGTGCCCAGGATGAGCTTTTGGAGCAATATAAAAACATGGTTAAAAAAATCGCCCGTACCTTTTTTATAATGGGGGCTGATTTTGAAGATATAGTACAAGAAGGCATGATAGGTTTATTTAAGGCAATCCAAAGCTATAACGATGATAAAGGCGCAAGCTTTGAAACCTACGCTAATTTATGTATAAACCGGCAAATATTAAACGCCTTAAAAAGTGCCTCAAGGAAAAAACACGCCCCTCTTAATTTCTATATTCCCCTTGATTGGGAAGGCAGCGAGCTAAACCTTCCTATGGAAAACAGCCCTGAAGATTTGCTTATACTAAAAGAGGATGGGCAAAGTATTATTGACGCTATGTATAAGATTTTGTCGGCTTTTGAGTCAAAGGTTTTAAACCTCTATCTTGAAGGTATGAACCATGCGGAAATTGCGGTGCAAATGAATAAAAACGAAAAATCAATAGATAATGCGATACAACGGGCAAGAAATAAAGCCCTGGGGCTTTTTGGAGAGCCTTATGGGAAGGTTAAAAAATGAAAATTGCCGACCCTAAAATTTATAAAAACCCAAATTACAAAAAAATCCGCGGCAGCCATATTTTAGAGGTCAGCTGCGCTCATTGCAAACAATTTATAGCTAATTATCAAAAAGTAGGCGAAAGTAATTTCGTAAAAATGTATAACGAGCGTATCGTTGACGGCACAATAGATTTTTCTTTGCATCATGGTGCCGTTTTTTGCCCTAGTTGCGGGGAGCGTATAGCCACAAGATATATTACAAAGCCGGATAAGAAGGAAGCGTACAGATTAGTGCCTTCGGCGTTTAACAAAAGGAAGAAACGGTGATTTTTTTGTTTGATTTAACTAAAACTCTTAAAGATTTGCCAAAAAAAAGCGGCGTTTATATAATGAAAGACGACCAGGGCGATATTATTTATGTAGGCAAAGCTAAAAGCTTAAAAAGCCGCGTAAGACAGTATTTCCAAGAATCTGCGGCGAAAAATTTAAAAACTGCTCAGCTTGCAAGCCATATTAAAGAATTTGAATATATAGTAACAGAAAATGAAGTTGAGGCTCTTATCCTTGAAAACAATTTAATAAAAGAGAATAAGCCTAAATATAATATCCTCTTAAAAGATGACAAAACCTACCCTTATATAAAAGTCACTGTAAATGAAATGTTTCCCCGGGTTTTTATGACCAGAAGAGTTTTAAAGGATAAAGCAAGATATTTCGGTCCCTTTACATCGGATTGTAAAAATAATATTGAAATAATCCATAAAATTTGGTCCCTGCGAAGATGTTTTCGTAAATTCCCAAGGGATTTGAATAAAGAAAGACCCTGCTTAAATTATCATATCAACCAATGTAAGGGTCCCTGTAACAGTTATATTTCCGAGGTAGATTACAATAAAATGATTGAAGAAATAATAGATTACTTAAACGGAAAACATGAGCATATAGTCAAAGAACTTAAAAGCGCAATGGACGAAGCCGCTGATGCTATGAATTTTGAGCTCGCGGCGGAACTTCGAGATAAAATAAGCGCAATACAAACTACGGAAGAGAAGCGGCTTTTAGAAAACCCAAATGATGATAACCAAGATATTATAGCTTATGCTAAAGGTGATAATGAGATTTTAGTTCAAGCATTTTTTATAAGAAACGGCAAAATGACCGGCAGGGAGCATTTTATGCTTACAGGTCATGGTGATATAGACGCTCCTGAAATACTGACTGCTTTCATAACTCAATTTTACTCTGAACACGCTTTTATTCCTAAAGAGCTGGTTCTTGAAAATGATATTAATATTGATGATAAAAATACGATAATAAATTGGCTTAGTGATTTAAGGGGTTCCCGGGTGAGTATAATTATCCCCAAAAAAGGCAATAAACATAAGCTAATAAAGCTTGCAAAAGAAAACGCCTCCATTACGCTTGAAAGCTTCGGCGAGAAAATAAAAAGAGACAATCAGCGCACTATTGGAGCCACAAAAGAAATTCAGAAAGCTTTGGACATATTAACTCCCCTTTCTCGTATTGAGGCTTACGATATTTCTAATATTCAAGGTTATGAATCCGTAGGGTCGATGATAGTTTTTGAGGACGGCAAGCCAAAACGAAATGATTATCGCAAATTTAGGATAAAAACCGTAATAGGCGCCAATGATTACGCCAGTATGGAGGAAATTTTATTCCGCCGTTTTAAAAGGCTTTTAGATGACCCTGACGGAAAATTTGGAAGTTTACCTGATATTATATTTGTAGACGGTGGAAAGGGTCAAATAGGAGTGGCTGAGAAAATTTTAAAAGATATGCAGCTTAATATCCCGATTTGCGGTATGGTTAAAGATGATGCACACAAAACCCGCGGTCTTTTGTATAATAACAAAGAGGTTAAATTAGACCAACGCGGGGAAGGCTTTAAGCTGGTAACAAGGATTCAAGATGAGGTTCATCGTTTTGCCCTTGAATATCATAGGAAATTGCGGCAAAAAGCTCAAATCCACTCTGTACTTGACGATATAGAAGGTATAGGTTCAAAAAGAAGGCAAGTCCTTCTTAAACATTTTGGCAGCGTAGAAAACATAGCTGCGGCTACAGTCGAGGATTTAAAACAAGTGCAAGGTATAAATCAAAAATTCGCCGAGACTGTTTATAGCTTTTTCCATAAAGTAAGCAAGGAGGACTCGTTATGAAAAGTATACCTATAGCCCAACTGGTTGAAGAGTTTCATCTTAATAATTATATACCTGAAATGGATTATTCGGATATGTCTTTATCTTTGGCGGATATTAACAGACCGGCACTTCAATTAACAGGTTTTTTTAAGGAGTTTGAGCCTCATAGGCTGCAAGTAATAGGTGTTGTTGAGCATACCTATTTAAGCGAACTTCCGGAGACCGTGAGAAAAGAACGTATTAAAGCTGTTTTTGATACAGGTATCCCATGTTTAGTAATTTGCCGCGGTTTAGAGCCTTTCCCGGAAATGCTTACTTATGCAGTCATTAATAAAATCCCTATATTCGGATGCCAAACCCCTACTACTGAATTTATAGGGGAAGTTATAAAATGGCTTAAAGTACAATTGGCCCCTCAAATTAATATGCATGGCGTTTTAGTGGATATTTACGGCGAAGGGGTCTTAATAACCGGTGACAGCGGCATTGGCAAGTCTGAAGCGGCTCTTGAGCTTGTAAAGCGAGGTCACAGACTTGTAGCAGATGACGCAGTTGAGGTGAAAAAAGTATCCGCCCAAACTTTAATCGGTACGGCACCTGAGGTTATACGTTATTTTATTGAGCTTAGAGGTGTTGGTATTATTGATGTAAGACAAATGTTTGGTGTTGAGGCTGTAAAAACAATTCACAATATCGATTTAGTTATAAATTTGGAAATTTGGGATGATAAAAGTGAATATGAGAGATTGGGCTTAGAAGAAAGTTATACGGAAATACTTGGCAACAAAGTAGTTTCTCACTCTATCCCAATAAGACCCGGGCGTAATATTGCTATTATTTGTGAGGCAGCCGCTGTTAACCACAGGCAGAAGAAAATGGGTTATAATTCAGCTAAAATTTTAAATGAACGAATTCAAAATATGCATAAGAGATAGTGTTTTTTCGTATGGTTAGTTATTAGTGTTATATGGGAGTTTTTTAATGGCGATTGACTATAATATTTTTTATGAAAATTTTGCATCTGATAAACTTTTATCCAATACTCTTATGAGCGAATATACATCATTTAAAGTCGGCGGCGCGGCTGATTTAATAATTATGCCAACAAATGCGGAAGAAGTGAAAAAAGCGATAAATATATGTAATGACAAGAGCTTCCCCTACTTTATAATGGGAAAAGGCTCTAACTTATTGGTAGGAGATGCGGGATATAGAGGCATCATAATTTGCATGTCGAAAAATCTCGAAAAAGTCAAGCTTGTAAATGATTGCGAGATAAAAGCCGAGGCCGGCATAACCCTCTCAAAACTTGCCGGCTTTGCTATGGAATATAGTCTTGCAGGGCTTGAGTTTGCCTCAGGTATACCCGGTTCATTAGGCGGTGCTTTGTATATGAACGCCGGCGCATACGATAGCGAAATGAAAGATGTCGTTTTATCCGCTGAGCTAATAGATAATAAAGGCAACGAGCTGATTATGCAAAGCAATGAAATGGAGCTGGGTTATAGAAGCTCTGTTTTCCAAAAAAACAATTATATAATCACGAATGTTACACTAAAGCTTTTAAAAGGCGATAAAGAGCAAATTAAAGATAAAATGTCAGACCTTAACGGCAGGCGTAAAGAAAAACAGCCTTTGGATTTACCAAGTGCCGGCAGTACTTTTAAACGTCCTCCTAATCATTTTGCCTCTAAGCTTATTGATGAGGCAGGACTTAAGGGGTTTGCAGTAGGCGGTGCTAAGGTGTCTGAAAAACACGCCGGATTTATCGTAAATTATAATAATGCAACAGCCAGTGACATAATAACTTTAATGGAGCATGTAAAAGTAACAGTTTATGAGAAATTTGGTGTAACGCTTATACCGGAAGTTGAAATAATTGGAGATTTTTAATGAAAGATAAAGATATTATGAGTTACTCGGCTGTGCTTAAAAGCGAGCTTAAGTATTTAGATAAATCTATAGGCAGACATTGCTTAATTTCTGAACTGTATGGGATTATAAAAACAAATGCGTTTGTTTCCGACAAAAATAGACATCACTCTCAATCCATTTGCTTATATACCGATAACATATTTCTAGCTTACAGGGTTTTTGATGTACTTGATACCGCATTTGCCTTTAAAGCCGATGTAACTATTAGGACAAGCTCTAAAAGTAAAAAGCACCATTACATATTATCCGCCTTTGGTGATAATGCATTGCGAGTTTTAAATGCTGCCGAAAGCTCTATGGTGCTTAAACAAGCTTGCTGCAAACAGGCGTATTTGAGAAGTGTTTTTTTAGCTTGTGCCTCGGTTTCTGATCCCAGTAAGAATTATCATTTAGAATATGTATTTCACAGCAGTGAGCCGGCTCTTGAACTAATTAGTATTTTAGAGTATTTTGATATACACTCCAGACTTATTATGCGTAAAAAAAACCATGTGGTATATATAAAAGATGGAGAGAAAATATCTCAAATCTTTGGGCTTATAGGTGCCAGAAAGCATCTTTTGGATTTTGAAAGCCTTAGGGTATTAAGGACTGTCGGCAATGAAGTAAACCGTAAAGTAAATTGCGAAACTGCCAATATAGCAAAAACAGCCAAGGCTTTTGTTGCCTTTCAAGAGGATATAGAGTATATTGAAAAAACAAAGGGAATTTCTTATTTATCAGAGCCTTTAAGAGCTGTCGCTGAGCTTAAGCTGGAATATTCATCTGCCACATTGAAAGAAATCAGCGAAATGTTAAGCCCCCCTATTTCAAAATCGGGGGTTAATCACAGGCTTAGAAAAATAAGTGAAATAGCGGAAAAATTAAGGAGTGATTTGTATGATTGAAAAAAAATTGCAGGCAAAAAGAGATTTACAAGCACGTACAGCAGCTTTGTTTGTCCAATTAGCAGGGAAATTTGAGGCTAATACCAAAATAGCTGTTGGCAATAAACAAACCAGCTGCAAAAGCCTTCTGGGTATGATTTCTCTCAGTGTTTTAGAGGGCTATAATGTAGTCTTAACCGCAGAAGGCACTGACGCTGAAGAGGCAATAAAAGAGCTTAGTGCCTTTATGGAAGAAAAAGCAAATGATGCTGAGTAAATATACCAATATAATATGGGACTGGAATGGCACCATACTCAATGATGTGGAATGGTGCCTGACTGTTATCAATACCTTATTGGTAAACAGAGGCATTGCGCCAATTAAAGACATTAAGGCGTACAGAGACATATTTGGCTTCCCTGTTATCGACTATTACCGTCGTGCCGGATTTGATTTGGACAATGAGCCCTTTGAAATACCCGCGGCGGAGTTTATAAAGCTATACCATAGTGATAACCGCCGCTTTTGCCTATTTGATAATGCAGTGAAAACCCTTAATGCATTTAATAAAATGGGGCTTAAACAAATTATCTTATCGGCGTCAGAGGTAAATAATTTACGCTCCCAAACAAGTTTGTTTGATATCGAATATTGTTTCGATGAAATAATCGGCATATCAAATATATATGCCAAAAGTAAAGTTGATGCAGGGCAAGAATATATCTCGCGCAGTGGACTCGACAAAAGCAAAGCTGTATTAATAGGCGACACAATACATGACTATGAAGTTGCAAAGACCCTTGGGGTTGACTGTTTCCTAATATCACAGGGACACCAGCACAAGCATAAGCTCCTTGAATGCGGCATCCCTGTATTTGATGATATAAAGAGTATTGTTTTGCAAATATAAAAACCAATTAACGTTGGTTGCTATTGTTTCTTAACCGCAGTCAGTGCTATCAATGCTATATCGTTATTGATATCCGCATCTAAAAAATCATCATCATTAAATTTTAAATTTTCTCTTGCCCATTTTGCCCATGGATACCATATAGCTTTGGGGTCTTTAATTTCATAGCAAGCTTTAATTTCCACAGTACCTGTTTTCTCCCATAATCTACGCCACCAATCTTTACTGTGGAATGTATATAACTCACTATCCCAATGTTTCTCAAGGGTATCAGGGTAACCTTTGTCAAATTCACGGACAAGCCCCGGCACAACAATTGCAAGCTGCCCGCCGGGCTTAACGAGTTTAGCAAATACCCCCGGCAAATAGGATTCACTTGTGCCGTAGTAGTGATAGCTGTCTATAGAAATAGCAGCGTCAAAAAACCCTTCGGCATAGGGCAAAGTATGCGCTTCCGCATGGATAGGGAATACCTTGTCTGCCACGCCAGCCTCTTCAAAACGCTTAAGATTATCGGTTGCGCTTATCCATAAGTCATTTGCAAACACAGTTACGCCGTATTCTTTTGCCAAAAATACACTGGTAAGCCCTTTGCCGCAGCCCATATCTAATACTTTCATACCTGGGCGCAGGTCAAGATGGCTGCAAATGTCCTCCACAAGCCACAGAGGATGTGGACCCATCCAGTTTTCCTCTACCCACCCTTTATCATATTTTGCTGATTTTATATATTTATCCATTTAGCCCTCATCCACCTTGTTTCTTTAAAATTTTTTCATTTCGTTTACAAACACATCTATTTTCTCATTATCAATACTATCTACATAGTCCGTCTTTTTTATAACGATTTTGATTATAAACCGCTCAAATACATTAGCTTTCTTAGAGTCAAATATGCCTCCTAAAAACCCCTTTGCTTTAGCCGCTTGCACAACTTTTGGCGGGAAATTTTTTTCATAATAGCTGCCTTCCTCGGCAAAGCCTGATAAGAACAGCCCTAAAGGCTTTTCACACAATTTATCGACATTTTTAGACACAAAAACTTTCACCTCTTTGTGTATGCCCCCTGCATAAACCGAACTGCCGATGATTACACAGTCAAAATCCGATAAAGGCGGTATATTGCCCTGCTTTAAATCCCAAAGGGCAGCCTCCCCCATTTTATCCGCAATACGTTTTGCTATTTCTTTCGCTGCCCCATATTTTGATGCGTAAAGTATTAATGTTTTCATAACTCCGCCCCTCTAATCCAATTTGGATTTTGCAAGCATCCCTAGTATTTGCGTACTTCTTTCTATAAAACTCGTCATCTCCGAAGGTTCTAAAGGTCTTTGGCAAATCCTTGCCATATCGTAAATTTGGTTTATAATAAGTTCCACATCTTCTTTGTTTTCAGGTTTATCCTTAAAACCATCCAGCAATTTAACTAAATTGTTATTTGTATTAAGTACAAGCTTCTCTTCCAATGGAAAGTCCATGCCGCCTCCGGCATACATTTTACTAAGTTCCTTCATCCTGCGGGACTCTTCACTTATTACAATCATTGCGGGGATATCTTCGTTTTTAAGGTTCATGGTTTCTATTTTCAGCTTATCATTACTCAGCCCTTCTTTAAACAACTCAATAATACTTGGGTTTTCATCTCTATTTCCATCTCTTAGGGATTCAGTTATATCCGAGTCTATGCGCTTAAACTTAACATTACTGCCGTAGCTTTCTACGTGGGATATAAAAGGTGAGTCTATGTGGTGATCCAAAACAGCTGCATCCTGCCCGGATTCCTTAAATAAGTTAACATATTGAGATTGTATAGCAGGCTCAGAAACATAGTAGAGGGTATAGTCCTCTTTATCCCCCTTAAAATCCCCAAGGGTTTTATACTCGTCATTTATAGTCTTATAAATAACCGAATCCGCAATCTTTTCATAAAAGTCCTTGTTTTTAATACAGCCGTACTTTATAAATACATGGATATCATTCCAATAATTACAGTAATCGTCCCTATCGGTTTTGTAGAGGGAATTAAGCTTATCCGCCACTTTTCTAGTAATATAAGAGGACATTTTTGCCACATTACCATCATTTTGCAGGAAAGAGCGTGAAACATTAAGAGGTATATCCGGGCAATCCATAACACCGTTAAGGAGGAGGAGAAATTCAGGAATAACTTCTTTTACATTATCAGCCACAAAAACTTGATTACAGTATAATTTAACCTGCCCTTCAAGGGTTTCATAGCGGTTTTTAAGCTTAGGAAAATAAAGTATACCCTGCAAGCGGAAAGGATAATCCATATTAAGATGAATCCAAAACAAAGGATCCTCAAAGTCCGTAAAAACTTTATGGTAAAACTCTTTGTACTGCTCATCGCTGCATTCTGACGGGGGTTTTAGCCATAAAGGCGAACTATTGTTAATAGGCGTATTCTCCTCATCTTCTTTGCCAGCCTTATCAAAATACACAGGCACAGGCATAAAAGAGCAGTATTTACGCATAATTTCTTTCAATTTATATTCACTTAAAAATTCCTTAGCGTCATCTGATACGTGAAGGATGATATCCGTACCCCGCTCTGTTTTTGTACCCTCTGAAAGCTCATACTCCCCTCCGCCGTCGCTTACCCAATGAGCCGGTGCCGCTCCTGTCTGATATGACAAAGACTCAATCTCTACTTTGCCTGCCACCATAAACGCCGAATAAAAACCAAGCCCAAAGTGCCCTATAATATCGCTGCCGTCACTTTCGCTTATGCGGTCTTTGTATTTTTCGATAAAATCTCCCGCGCCGCTGAAGGCAATTTGGTTAATATACTGCTTTATTTCCTCTGCGGTCATACCTATACCATTGTCGGATATAGTGATAGTCTTATTTGTCTCATCCAGTGTAACTTTTACGAAAAATTCATCGTCCCCTTGGTCATAATCGGCTTCGCCAAACATTTTCAATTTCTTAAGCTTATTAACCGCATCATTTCCGTTTGATATAAGCTCCCTAAGAAAAATATCCATGTCAGAATACAGCCATTTTTTTATAATAGGCAGTATATTTTCACTATTTACTGATAAATTACCTTTTTCCAAAGTAAACCCTCCTCTGTGTCATATTCCAATTACAATTTTAAATATCAAAAGAGAAAAAGTCAAATTGATTTTTTGTGCCGGTAATGTTATACTTGGCATAAGTGCAAGGAGGTTTATTATGAGTGTCGTTAATAGAGGTAATGAAAAAACCAAAGGCAATAGCACAAAATATATTCATTTCATTTTAATTGCGGCAGCTTTTGCCGCGTTTATGTATTTTAGTGCTGCTCCGAACGCCAGAGATGTGCGAGTTTATCAATTTAGCGGCAGGTGTGAGTTTGGTACGTTAAGTGGCGGCATAATTGCCGTTTCTGACAGGGATGAAGTTTTTATAGGCGGTAACCTGATTATCAACGAAGGCTTCATTGCAGAGGATTTTGACCTTACAGTTGAATTTTACTCACTCGATGTATTTGGGGATCGCCATAATATTTTTGCTTATCGCCACAGCACAGGTCCTCGCATTAGTGCCGATACAACTTTCATAGCTCTGGGCGGCGATTATGGATTGCCCTTAATATTATTGGATGAAAATTTCATCTTGAAAGATATCTTAGATGACCTAATAATCCCATTGTTCGTTGATATACATATAACTTGGGGAGGCGGTATGCATCAGACAAATTTTCTTCTCCATGTACGGGATATTTTTAACTATAGTGAATAAACTTTAAAACACTAAATGAGCTTGCTCATTTTGCTGTTTTAAAGTTTATGAGCGCCCCGAAATTCGTACATTTCTTTGAGTGCATCGTAGATGCACGAATGTAAGCGAAATGTACGAATTCTCGAGGCTCGTTTAAGACCACTTTGGTCTTAAACGACTATAACAATCCAAAAACGCCTAATAATCATAAATATATATCCCCTCTCATATACATTAAAAGAATGATTCCTAAGGAGGGGCGATTTCTTTGAAACAGTATATTGAAGAAAGAGCTGTGCAAGTTGCAAATTTCATTATAAGCTCCAATGCCACAGTAAGAGAGACTGCCAAAAAATTTGGCATTTCAAAATCAACCGTACATATGGTTGTAGCTTAATAGAACGGTTAGCTCAGATGCCGCACGGATTCTTTTTATAGTCAGCGCAGTTGAAAAATATCAAAAAAAAGCGAAGAGTTTTTTTCATAAGACAAGTCCTTCATGAAAAATCAAAAACAGATTTTTTATGGGACCAACGGGAGGCGGCAACGACATTTGCCTATAGTCAAGCTAAGCGGAGCTGACGATGTATTGTGTAAAAAAGTCGAGCTTTATTTGATGGTTTTTATCTGCGCTAACTATAAGTCTGGGCGGTGTTTTTATATGAATAGGAGAAAGTGGTATGAATATATTTAGAGATAACTTTGCGCTTATTGCAGGTCCCTGCACAGTTGAGAGCAAAGAACAGATAACCCTTATCGCTAAGGAAGTAAAAGCCCATGGTGCTGCGTTTTTACGGGGCGGGGCTTTTAAGCCGCGGACTTCACCTTATGATTTCCAAGGGCTTGGGGAAGATGGGATTGCCCTTCTTTTAGAGGCTAAAAAAGTTACGGGATTGCCTATTGTAACCGAGCTTACAGACATCCGCAGCCTGCCTTTGTTTGAAGAGGTGGATATAATACAAATCGGAGCAAGAAATACCCAAAATTATGAGCTCTTAAGAGAAATGGGCAAAGTAAAAAAGCCAATACTCCTAAAGCGCGGCTTAGCCGGCACAATAAAAGAGCTTCTTATGAGTGCTGAATATATAATTGCAAACGGCAATGAAAATGTGATACTTTGTGAACGAGGCATCCGTACCTATGAAAATACTTATACTAAAAATACACTGGATTTATCAGCGGTACCTGTACTTAAGAGCCTTACCCATTTGCCTGTTGTAGTTGATCCAAGCCATGGTACAGGACGAGCTGATATTGTCCCTGCAATGGCTTTGGCGGCTGTTGCCGCAGGGGCTGACGGGATTATGATTGAGGTGCATAATGACCCTTCCTGCGCTTTGTGTGACGGCTCCCAATCCCTGGATTTTGTACAGTTTAGAGGTATTGCCGCAAAAATATTCAAAATTCGTGAGGCGATGAAATGATACGGATATCAGTGTCACTGGGCGAAGGTTATGATGTTAATATAGGACAAGGTATTCTAAGCTCAATCGGAGATGCTGCTAGAAGGCTTTTTCCTAAAGGGCATACTGTTGCTGTTGTAACAGATGATAATGTAAAAGAACTTTACTTAGAGCCTGTTTTAAATGCCCTAACCATATCCGGCTTTCGTCCGCTCTCCTATTCTATCCTTCCCGGCGAGGCTTCCAAGAGTACTGATACTTATTTCGCTCTCCTTAACTGGCTTGCTTCAAATCACCTAACCCGCTCTGATATTATAATAGCTTTAGGAGGCGGTGTTGTTGGAGATTTAGCTGGTTTTGCGGCGGCTACCTATCTTCGGGGCATATCATATATTCAAATTCCTACTACTCTTCTTGCTATGGTAGACTCTTCAGTGGGAGGTAAAACCGGCATAGATTTAGAATCCGGAAAAAACTTAGCCGGGGCTTTTCATCAGCCATCTTTTGTTCTTTGCGATATAAATATGCTTAATACTTTGCCTATAAATATTTTTAACGACGGCATGGCAGAAGTTATAAAATATGGTATGCTATGCGGTCCTAAACTTTTAAACCAGCTTTTGGATTCTCCTCCAAAAGATAAATTAGAACAAATTATCGCTGAATGTATTACTATAAAACGTAACATTATACAAAAAGATGAATTTGATACAGGCGAACGGAAATTGCTAAATTTTGGTCACACCATAGGTCACGCTATTGAGCTTTTAAGTGATTATCAGATTTCCCACGGAGCTGCTGTAAGTATCGGTATGGCAATAATTACCCGCGCAGCATTAATGCAGAAATTATGCCCCCATGAATGCCTTAATGTGCTTACCAAGCTGCTTTCATCTTTCGAGCTTCCAATTAAGACAAATTATAATGCCAAAGAACTTTATAACGCCGCCTTAAGCGACAAAAAACGACAAGGCGCATTCATAACGATTATCGTACCAACCGCTTTTGGAAAATGTGAGCTTAAAACGATTCCGGTTGAAGCCTTATTAAATTGGATAGAAATGGGGTTAGAGCCTTTTGAGCCAAGCTTTTGACATAAAAATATCCCCTGGCGGCATATCCGGCAATATAGCTGCTGTACCATCAAAATCTCATCTTCACCGTCTTCTTATCTGTGCGTCATTGGCGGACAAAGAGACTGTTATTAAATGTGTTCACACAGGCGCGGAAGATATTAAGGCAACAATAGCCTGCCTTTCAGCTCTTGGGGCTGTGATTGAAAAAATAATAGATGGGTTTATAGTAACTCCCATACACCGTGATAAACTCCCTAAAGCCTGCATTCTACCTTGTATGGAAAGCGGCTCTACTCTACGGTTTATGCTGCCTGTAGTATGTGCTTTAGGGATTTGTGGAGAGTTTCACTTGTCTGGTCGCCTGCCTGAGCGGCCTATTTCATCTCTGGAAGCGGCACTTACCCGTGCCGGCATACAAATAAGCCGCCCAAAATCTAATATCATTTCCTGTAAAGGGCAGCTTAACTATGGTTCATTTCATTTACCAGGAAATATTTCTTCGCAGTATATCACAGGGCTGCTTTTGGCTTTGCCCCTCCTTAACGGCCGCAGCCGCCTAACTATAACGGAGCCTATTGAATCACAGAGCTATATTGCCTTAACTTTGGAAGTTCTTGAAGCTTTTGGAGAAAAGCCGAAAAAAAATTTACTCACTCATTATGAAATCGATTGTAATACAAGTTTTATAAGTCCTCATATTATATCTGCCGAAGGAGATTGGTCAAATGCCGCTTTTTGGCTATGTGCAGGAGCAATGCCCGGCGGCAATATACAATTATGCGGTCTTAATAAAAAAAGCTTACAGGGAGATCGGCAAATTTGCGTAAACCTCCAACAAATAGGAGCTGTGGTAAAATGGGAGGGTAAGATTCTCAACTTATCGGAAGGAAGCCGCCGCGGCATAGAAATTGACGCCGCAAATATTCCGGATCTTATTCCGGCAATTGCGGCGGTTGCGGCAGTTAGCGAAGGCACTACACTTATCAAAAACGCGGCACGCCTGCGGCTAAAAGAATCTGACCGCTTAAGTGCCATAACTCATTGTTTAAACACCTTGGGGGCTAATATAACGGAAGAAGCGGAAGGGCTTTTAATCCAAGGTGTTTCACAGCTTAAAGGCGGCATGGTAGACTCCTTTGGAGACCATCGTATAGCTATGATGGCAGCAATTGCGTCGGCTGCTTGTACAGAGCCGGTTATTATTAAAAATGCTCATACAGCAAACAAGTCCTATCCTAATTTTTATGAAAAATTGTCCGGACTGGGCAAAAAAATAGAGGTGCAATATGGGTAGTATTTGGAAAAGCAGGATTTCTTTATCTATATTCGGTCAGTCTCACGGGACAGCCATAGGTATGACTTTAGACGGCATTCCAGCCGGCGAGGCTATTGATTTGGACAAGCTCCAAGCTTTTTTACTTCGCCGCGCTCCCGGGCGCAGCTCTTTATCAACCTCCCGCCTCGAGGAGGATGTGCCTGAATTTATCTCAGGTCTTGTAAACGGCGTGACTTGCGGCGCACCTATTACCGCAATTATCCGCAATAATAATATCCGCTCTTCTGATTATTCCGATATGACAGATATACCGCGCCCCAGTCATGCTGACTTTACGGCTCATGTGAAGCATAACGGCTTTCAAGACAAGTCTGGCGGCGGGCATTTTTCAGGCAGACTAACGGCTCCTCTATGTATCGCCGGAGGTATTTGCCTGCAAATTTTGGAGCGGCACGGGATTTTTATCGGGACACATATCTATTCTATAGGTGATGTTTGCGACTGTGTAATTGATACAGCAAATATAAATAAGGAAAGTTTACTTGGGCTTTCTAAAATGGAACTTCCTGTATTTGACCCCAATGCTGCAGCTATTATAAAAACCGAAATTGAAAATGCGCGTAAAAACCTAGATTCCATTGGTGGTATAATTGAGTGTATTGCTATTGGCTTGCCGGCCGGGCTTGGTGAACCTATATTTGACGGGATGGAAAACCGCATTGCAAGGCTTGTATTTGCTATACCCGCTGTTAAGGGTGTTGATTTCGGCGCAGGATTTAGGGCTGCTGATATGAGAGGCAGTGAACATAATGACCCCTTTTACCGTGACGGTGAGCATATAAAAACCCGCACTAATCACAATGGTGGTATTTTAGGGGGCATCACATCAGGTATGCCCCTTGTGTTTCGTACCGTAATAAAACCTACCCCTTCTATTGGTAAAGTTCAAGAAAGTGTGTATTTAAGCCGTAAAGACCCTGCTGTTTTACAAATACAAGGTCGTCATGACCCTTGTATAGTACCCAGAGCTGTGCCTTGTATAGAGGCAGCAGCGGCTATTGCAATTTATGATGCACTATGCACATAAGGAGGGTTTTTATGGAAAAGGGTGATGTAACGAAACGTTGCGGATTACTTGGACAAAAGCTTAAGCATAGCTACTCCCCTTTTATTCATGAGGCTTTAGGGGGCTCTTACTCCTATGAGCTTTTTGAGATAGAGCCTGATAATCTTGCCCCATTTTTAGAGCAAGGTAATTTTCATGGGCTAAATATAACTATCCCCTATAAAACTGCAATAATCCCTTTTTGTAGCGAACTTTCCCCTATTGCCCATACCATAGGCAGTGTAAATACAATTTTGCGCCGCCCTGACAGCAGTTTATACGGTGATAATACTGATGTTATAGGTTTTTTGACGATGGTTAAGCGTAGTAATATTGATGTCAGCGGCAAGAAAGCATTAGTGCTTGGCAGCGGCGGCAGCAGCCTGACGGTTTGTTATGGTCTTAAAGAGTTGGGAGTTGATGAGATTGTTGTAATCTCTCGCCATGGAGAACATACATACGAAAATTTAAAAACTCACCAAGATGCACAAATAATCATAAATACCACTCCCGTGGGAATGTATCCAAATGTCAATACAGCCCCTGTTAATCTGGGGAACTTCCCATATTTAGAAGGAGTATTTGATCTTATTTATAATCCGGCAAGAACACGGCTTTTAATTAATGCCAAAAACTTAGGCATACCTCATATAGGGGGGCTTAGTATGCTGGTAGGTCAAGCCAAGGCATCGGCTGAAATATTTTGTACCAAACCAATTGACAATACAAAGGAAGCGGCGGTGCTGACTTCCCTGCAAACTCAGATGAAAAATATTATACTGATTGGTATGCCGGGCAGTGGTAAAACCACAATAGGACAAATCCTTGCCGAAATTACGAAAAGACCTTTTTATGATGCGGATACTGCTTTGGAAATAGATAGCACCATGAAAATTCTTGATATTTTTAAATCAGAAGGAGAAAAGGGCTTTCGAGTCAGAGAAACAAAAACCCTTGAAAAACTGGGCAAAGAATCCGGGATTGTAATTGCCACAGGAGGCGGCTGTGTCACACGGGAAGAGAACTATCCCCACCTACATCAAAATGGGATAATTATTTTCTTGGAGCGAAATTTATCTTTACTGGAGAGAGAAGGCCGTCCTTTGTCGCAAAATGTCGATTTGAGCGAAATGTATGCTGATAGATATCCAAAATACCGGCATTTCGCTGATTTGACTGTTAAAAACGATGATTTACCCTATATTGTGGCAAAAAATATTTGGGAAATGATTAAGAAGGGGCATTAAATACCGGCGAAGAGATGATTATTCTTTCCCCTGCCGGTACAAAAACATTTTCACTATCAATCTCCGCGCTAAAAATCCATTTTTGCGTAAATTTTACTTGTAATATAGTATGAGATAACTAAGGCAGTTAATGCTATAACAATTTGCGATAACGATATAATCGCCGGCGGTATATCCACTTTGCCGCCTGCCCATTGGATAAGAAGCACAATCCCTGCCGCAATACCCAAACATAACGTAAAGAACACCTCGCCCTTGTTTTCACCGAACTTTGTGCTGCCAATGGGCAGAAGCAAGCCAGCCATAAGCAACGCTATTCCTATGATATATGAAACCGAACCAAACGCTGTTTTAATAACATGTTCCATTAAACCTTCATGAAAAACAAGTCCTATGCCCAATATTACCCCGCAGAGCAGAAAACCGGCGAATGTTGCAATTACTATGCTTAAATAAAAAGATGCAACAATATTTTTTCTTTTTAACGGCATAGAAATTTGAAATTTTTCCCATTGAGTTTGATTTTTTGCTCCCATTTTTATCATAATGATATAAGGGGGTATGCCTATAGCCACAAGCGTAAAAAACGCGTAAACAGTAGTGCTGCCTGTTATCAGCAGCGTAATCCCCAGTGCTAGAATTAACAGGAGCGCGACCCCTATATTTCCCTTTGAGGAGTAAAAGGAATACATCAGTAACCCTCTTGTCGGATTGTTCTTCATCATTATTTTTCTCCTTTCACGAGTATAAGCATGATTTCTTCAATGCTCGCATTATCAATGACAATGTCACGATATTTTTTTGAGGCGGCTTGCTTATCAGCGACCAGCACATCTATTTGGTAGTCATGCTTTCTGTATGCAAGCATATCTTCTTTGTCCATAGCGGCAAACTGTGCCGATTTACAACGCATAACTCCATAATTGTATTTTAAAACATCTTTCTTTTCGCTGAAAATAATACTGCCTTGATGGATAAAGGTTATATAATCAGCTACTTTTTCAAGGTCAGATGTTATGTGCGATGACAGTAAAATGGATTTATTTTCATCTTGTACAAACTCCAAGAACACATCCAATATATCGTCACGAACGATTGGGTCTAATCCGCTTGTCGCTTCGTCTAAAACCAATAGGTTTGGGTGATGCGATAAGGCAGCCGCTACTGCCAGTTTCATTGTCATGCCTCTTGAAAAAGTTTTAACCTTCTTCTTTTCGGGAAGTTTGAATTTCCTTAAATACTCCTTGAACAAACCATTATCCCATTTTGAATAAATCAACCTCATAGCAGAAGATATTTCTACCGGCGTTAAGTGTTCAGGGAAACAGTTCGTATCATATACAACACCGATACCATCACGAATATCGGTACTGTCTGCGGTCATCTCTTTGCCGAAAATTCTCACCGTTCCGCTGTCTTTAATAAGCGTATTGAGAATACAGCCTATTGTCGTGCTTTTACCCGCACCATTCTCACCTACAAAGCCCATTATCGCTCCGCTTGGCACTGAAAACGATATGTTATTTAAGCGAAAATCCGAGCTTTCATACGTTTTCGCCAATCCTTGTATTTCTAAGATTGCGTTCATGTTTAATCCTCTCCTTGATAAAATAATTTGAGCAGCTCAACCAGTTTTTCAACAGGGATACCGTTAGTTCTTCCAATTTCTGCGGCTTCCTGTAAATGTTCTTCTGCTCTGCGCTGCTGTTCTTCTTGAATAAAATCTTTGTTTTGCGCTGATACAAAGCTGCCGCGTCCAATGGTGGTGTCAATAAAGCCGTCGCGCTGTAGATTTTCATAGGCAGCTTGGACGGTAATTACGCTGACATGAATAGACTTCGCTAATGAACGCATAGACGGAAGCGGCGCGCCCGGCTGTAATTCTCCATTCATTATCATTGCTTTAATCTGCGATGTTATTTGCTCGTAAATAGGCTTGCTGGTATTATTGCTGATGATAATATCCAAAACAGTTCCTCCTTTATCCTCCCTTGTGTTTTATGTGTGCTTATTCAATATGTACATTATATTAGGTTCAGTACTGTCTTGTCAACACTTTTTTTAAAAAAAGAGCGTAATCACGCCTTTAGACTGAAATCCATATACAGCGCAAAAAAAGGGCGAAAACCGCCCCCTAATTGCCTAACCTAGATTTTTTCTTATTACAGCATATTCCCCAAAAAGGTACTGACAAATAAAAAGTAAATAACAAGCCCTGCAATATCTTTTATAGATGTGATTATAGGTGCCGAACCTGCTGCCTGATCCACATTAAATTTTATAAGGATAAAAGGAACCAAAAAACCCAAAAGGGATGCCAAAGTCATAGTGGCAACAAGAGATAAACCGACAGCAAGCCCCAATAAGGGAATACCTTGCCAAATAGAGGTTATAGCTCCGGCCACTAACCCTATAAGTATACCCATACTAAAACCAATGCCAATTTCTTTTACAAAGGGCTTAAAAAAGCTCTTTGTATCAATATGCCCAAGTACAACTCCCCTGGCAAAAACAGTTGAGGACTGAGTACCCACATTGCCCCCCATATCCATAATAAGAGGAATAAAAATAGCTACTACCGCAATAGATTCCAAATACTCCTCAAATCCTTCTATGATTGCCCCTGCAAACATTGCCGCCACCAAAGTAATTAAAAGGAATGGCAAGCGCACTTTCCATATTTTCCATAGGCTGCCTTTTATTAAAACCTCGCTGCGGTTAGCTTCTGTACCGCTAATATCCACAAGACCTGCCTGGTCGAATATATCCTCCGTTGTTTCTTCTTCTAATATATCTATCGCATCGTCTATGGTTACTATGCCTACTATGCGTTCTTCTTTATCAACTACAGGTATAGCAAGAAGGTCAAGTTCCTGCAAGGTTCGCGCTGTTTCTTCCTGATCTGTATCCGTATATACACGGATGGCGTTTTTTGACATAATATCCTCTATTTTAGAGTCAACCTCTGCAATTATAAGTTCTTTAAGGGAAAGAGCACCCTCCAATTTCTTAGAATTGTCCGTAATATATAATGTGTAAATAGTTTCTTTGTCTTTTGCTTGTTTGCGTACTTTTTCAAGAGCCTGGCTTACCGTCATATCTCTTGTTAGAGAAATAAATTCGGTAGTCATTATACGCCCGGATGTTTCCGGTTTATAACCCATCAGCTCATTTGTTACCTTTCTCTCTTCGGGAGATAAGGATGCAATAAGCTTTTTTGCCACAGACGCAGGCATTTCATCCAATAATTTCACCCTATCATCAGGTGCCATTTCATTTACAAATTCAATTGTTTTCTCATCTGTAAAGGACTGTAATAAATTTTGCTGCTCATTAGTGTCTAGCTGCTCAAATAAATGGAGAGCTTTGTCTTTTGCAAGGAGCCGAAACATTATCCCCTGCTCTTCGTAATTCAAGTCATAAAACGCATCTAAAATCTCCAAATCTTCCGCACCTAAAAGTAATGTCTTAAGTCCTTCCATATCTTTATCCTTAAAATAAATTAAAATATTTTCCTGTAACATATCACACCTCCGGCTCATTAAGATTATTCCCCTAAACCACACTTTTTGAACCCATAAATCGCCTTCTTTTATCATATGAATACAATAGCCCATTGGACAACAAAAAACGACCTTCGAAGGGTCGCAATCAATTTAAAACTTTAGGCTGTTCGTCCACAAATAATCGTCAATAAACATTACAGCAACATAAATGTACTGTATATATGCTCAAAAGACATAAACACACCTAAATTAATTTAACCCCTCGTATGAGCTTTAGCACTAAAAGACGTAGATTGAAAATCAATCAGCTACATTAAGCAAGCCTTAATCCGACTATGCCTGTTATACCCTGTGGCGTCTCTCGACATTTAAGGGCAGCAGCCTGTGTTCTTCCAGGAGCCTCACCTAACAAGTTCTATTTATTTGTTAGCATTATATATCTTACAGGGAATTATGTCAATCGTTTTATGTCAATTTATTCAGTGCAAACCCATGAAGGGTTTGCGCTTCGCCGAAATCAGGATTTCGGCGAGAAACTTTATGAAAAATAGAACAGCAAGCGACAGTTGCTTCTTTGCCAATCTAATCTATAAGCCTAAAGCTATCTATAAGAAAATCCCAATGACTTTGTTCCCCCCAAGGTCCTGCCATTTTTCGGTATTCAACGGCTGATTCGCTGTCCGGTTCTAAATAATTATGCTGCACATCGCTGGGGAAATTAATAAAGTAAGTATATCCGCCAGTCTGCGCTAAAAATATTGAACCTCCCGCCGGACGAGGAGGATTGTCATAAGTAAAATGCTCCCCCACAGCTCTGCCAAGCCAAAGCAAAATTCCGCCAAATTCCCTGCTGCCCAAATGATATATTGCCACTAAATAAGTAGTACCGTAATCTTGCTCGAAATAAAACTCTGCCATACCATATTTGCCCTCCCAAAAAGCGGGAAATTCAACAGAAAACCCAAGGTTGTCAAATTGGTGAAATATGCCGCCTATAGCTTCTTGCACAGGTTGTTCAACTTGCCCATTTCCGCCGCAAGCTGAAAAATAAAACAACATGGCTGCCAGCAAAAGTATAGCAAATATGTATCTTTTCATAGTTATTACCCCACCGAATATAAGTTATATTTAATTATAACATGGATATCAAAGTGCTTCAAGGAAGTGTAACCATTCAAGGGAGTTGGCTATAGGTGTAACACAGTAAAGACCGGTTACATAGGATAAGTATTAAGAATGGATATGCTTGGAGTGATTAATATTAATATATCTGTGGAGGCGCTGCTGCTTACAATTGTACTGTCCATAGACGCATTTGCTGCCAGCTTTGCCTATGGCAGTTCTAAAATAAAAATACCTTTAAAGTCAATTATGATTATAAATATTATAGGGAGCCTTGTACTTGCCCTCTCTCTTTATCTTGGTATATTTTTTCGCCCATTTGTGCCGGGTGAAGTAGCAGATGCTCTTTCCTTTGGAATTTTATTCAGCCTTGGGCTTTTTAAAATATTTGACAGCACTGTAAAAAGTTTTATACGAAAATACAGCGACACCGCAAAAAAAGTTGAGTTTGCAGCCTTTGATCTTAAGTTCATATTAACCGTATACGCAAACCCTGAAAGAGCGGATATAGACAGTTCAAGGATAATTTCTTCAAAAGAAGCCATAGCTATTGCTATAGCCCTTGCTCTAGACAGCTTTGCCGTTGGCTTTGGTGCCGGTCTTGCCAATGTTAATCATTTTCAGATAATAATATTCTCTCTTTTTACAGATGTAATTGCTATTATACTTGGATGCCGTTTAGGTAATAAAATTGCAGAAAAATCGCCCGTTAACTTATCATGGCTCGGTGGGGTTATATTGATTTTATTAGCGGTTTTATAAGATATACTAAAATGCAGTAGGCTGTAAGAAACCTACTGCATTTTATAGTGAATCGCGAGCAGCTACAGCATCAATCCTACCCCTTCGCTATAGCTTTTGCTACAAAGCCGCCGTTTTCCTTAAGTTTTTTTTCTGCTTCTTCCCTTTCACACTCTTTAGCAATCATAACTATAGCAACTTTAGGTGAGTTGCCGCTTTTTTCAAGAGCAGCAGCGGCGGTATTTTCATCTGCCCCTGTGGCATCCATAATTATACGCTTAGCACGGTTTACAAGCTTTACATTTGTGGGACTAACATCCACCATAAGGTTTTGATAAGTTTTGCCGCTAAGTACCATGCCGGCAGTAGACAACATATTAAGTATAAGCTTTTGTGCCGTTCCCGATTTTAACCTTGTGGAACCTGTTAAAACCTCAGGTCCGCACACAGCTTCTATTGCGATATCCGCATATTTGCTGATTACGGCATTGGCATTTGTAGATACGGCACAGGTTTTTGCCCCAACTTCTTTGGCGTATTTTAAAGCACCTATAACATAAGGTGTCCTGCCGCTTGCGGCTATGCCTACAAGGAAGTCTTTGCCGCATAATTTTATATCTGCAACATCACTTCTCCCCTGCTCCTCAATATCTTCCGTGCCTTCGGAGCTTCTTACCATTGCCCCTATGCCGCCGGCTATAACCCCAACTACTACATCAGGGGATACACTAAATGTAGGTACACATTCAGCCGCATCAAGTACACCTAAGCGACCGCTTGTACCTGCGCCGCAATAAATCAAACGTCCACCTGACATTATGCATTTTGAAATTTCTGAAACAGCTTCAGCTATTTCAGGTAAGGCTTTTTTAATTCCTTCAGGAACAAGAGCATCTTGGGCGTTCATAATAGTTACGATTTCAAGGGCACTCATTTGATCCATATTCATTGTTTCAGGATTTCTCTTTTCAGTGGTAAGATTTTCCAACATATTATTTCCTCCCTTTATTGAAGTATCTTGTTATATTATGGTATACTGTTATAATAACATCATATCAAAACAATGTATAGGAGATTTTTATGAGTAATCTGTACAATTCCCTTCCGATTGGTGCAATTGCAAAAACCATTACGGATATAGTGGGTATAAATTCCCCTAAACAGGCGGAGCCTTCGATTAATATAATACATAATTGTGCAAAAAAAGTTTTTGAAGGTAAAAAAGCTGATAGGGTATTTATCTATAACCCTGACGCTGTTGCCTTGTGGCTGTTTCAAAAATATACGGAACGCTTTGAGAGGGCAATTTTACAATCAGATTTAGGGCTGCCTATGCTTGCTGTGATGCCTACTGTAACTCCGGTGTGCTTTGCTTCCATGTATAGCGGTGCTTCACCTGATATACACGGTATTTCCGCTTATGAAAAACCAATACTTAAAATAGATACTGTTTTTGATGCTTTTATAAAAGCCGGATTAAAGCCGGCTATTATATCAACTGCCGGTGACAGTATATCCTGTATATTTCTTGAACGGGAAATGGATTATTTTATTTATGAAACTTCTGATGAATGTAATAAAAAAGCCATGGAGCTAATAGAGGAAGATAAATATGATTTAATTGTACTATACGATCCGAAATACGATAACGCCATGCACCGTAACGGTCCTGAATCCAAGGCAGCTTTGGCGGAACTTGCAAATAATATCGATACATATAGTGAAATAATAGAACATATTAAAAAACATTGGGCAAAACACCGCACTATGATTGGCTTTTGCCCCGACCACGGCTGTCATGAAATAGATGGCAGTTTGGGAAGTCACGGTCTTAATATGGCTGAGGATATGAATGTAATACATTTTTATCGTTTTATAGATAAAACGGAGGGTGCAATTTGATTAAAGCTGAAAACATATCAAAATCTTACGCTAAAGCACTGGTGCTTGATGGTATTGACTTTACTGCCGGGGCAGGCAAATCCACAGTAATCGTAGGGCGAAACGGGGCAGGCAAATCAACTTTCCTCTCTATTTTGGCAGGCTTTTTACAGCCTGACGGCGGCAGTGTTGCCACAAATGGAAAAATTGCCTTTTGCCCGCAAAACGATAATTTATTTGAAGAACTTACTGTTAAGGATAATCTGTTATTTTGGGCTAAAGCTTCAGGCGGCTCCTTTGATTTAGATAATTTAAACCTGTCAGGATTATTTGAAGTTGATAAATATATTCACAAAAAAATATGTCATTTATCAGGGGGCATGAAAAAATGCGTGGCTATTTTGTGTGCGCTTACAGTTGATGCTAAAATACTTGTTTTAGATGAACCTTTTTCAGGTCTTGATATTTTCTATAAAAATATTTTACTCAAGGCTTTTAAAGAGCTTCGCAGCCAAGGCAATTGCATTATCTATACCAGCCATAATATTGATGAAATAACAGGGCTTGACAATACAATCTACACCCTTTCTAATGGAAAGCTCGAGTATATGGATATGCAAGATAATATGCTTGAGTGTTTATTGGATAGATTGGATGCAAAAAGGATCGGTTTATGATATCGCCTATAGAAAACTTCTTAAACATACTAGCCCTTAACCTTAAAACCTTCGCCCGGCAAAAAATGCGTATTGCCTCTTTTTTTATGCTTATAGCTTTGTTATGCCTTGGGGCAGGGCTTGCAGGCAATTTTTTTGTTTCAGGTCAAAATATTATAAATCCTATTTATGTGGCTGTTGTTGATTTGGATAATAGCTTTGAAACCGGGCTTATTCTCTCTGCAATTACGGAAAGCACTGAAAATGACGGCTTGCTTTCATTTGCTTACCATTCACCTGAAAGTGCGGCAGATGCTCTTTCGGAGGGTTCTGTAGTTGCTATCATCACACTGCCGGAAAATTTTGGCATAGGCATTACCACCGGTGAAAATATCCCTTTCACCGTTACTTATAATCAAAATATGCCTCTAATCTCTGCTCTCGTCCGCATTTCTGCGGATGCTTTTGCCGATATGCTCCGCATAAGCCAAACGGGGGTCTATATTACCTTAAATTACGCTGCTGCCATGGATCTTCCTCAGGCACAGTATGATATGATATTTTTAGGCGTAAATATGAGGTTTTTAGGCTTTGTACTAAACAGGGATAAAATGTTTGTAACTGATACTCTATCCGTAACAGGAGGGCTTCTAATCTGGCAGGCATATTTTATTGCCGCTTATATATCTCTTATGATGTGTGCCGCTTTCGTTATGACAGATACTATACGCCGTAATTTTAACCGCTTTTCTCTCATAAGCCTTAAAAATAGAGGCATACCCTCTTATATGATTTTTGGGGCTTGTGTAACTGCCTATTTTCTGCTTTTTGCGGCGTTAAATACCGGGCTTTGGCTTTTTTCAAATATATTGCTTACAGTTTTTTATATGCCGCCATTTATCTTAAATGCCGCACTTTTATTGGCTGTATTTGTAGTGATAACAGTTTTATCATCTTTCGCTGCTATGCTTACATTTGTTTTTGATAGCCCTCTTTCCGCCGGGGTTTTTACTGCTGTTTTTGCCGGGCTTTCCTTTTTCCTCTCAGGCGGGATTATCCCTATCGCACTTTTCTCCGACGGTATGCAAATTGTATCAAATTTAGTATGGAACACATGGGCAGCAAGTCTTTTAGCTGCCGCCTTAACGGAAGGACTTATCGGATGGGCGGCAATAGCTATTTGTGCCTCTTTCGGCTTAGTTTTTGCAGCTATTGGATGTATTGCTGCCGGTAAGAGAAGTGAGGTGCAAAAATGAGCTTCTTAACAGTATCTTTTTTGCTTAATCTTAAAAAATTTGCATCAAGGCAGGCTTTATGGCTTGGGCTTATTTTGCTGCCCATGACTCTCATTGCCGGCTCTATATTCGCAAATACTGAAGGTACGCTAATCACAGTAAACGCAGGGGTTTTCTATAACCCTTTACACCCTTTTGAAGTGAGTATTTTTGAAGCCCTTGAGGGAAATGTAAGCGATAACCCTTTTATAAACTTCATTGCCTATGATAATTTAAATGAGCTTGTTGCAGATGTCCGGCAAGGGCGTATAGAATGTGGTTATATACTAAACCCCAATATTGAAAATGCCTTGTACGGAGAACTTGCTGATATTGTAACTCTTATAACCTCCCCACGGACAGTTGCCGCTCCTATTTTAAATGATATTGTTACAGCAGCAATTTTAGATGCTGCCGTCCAAAACATTACCTTAAACGGTCTTGAGGTCATATTCGGCGAAAGTGAAGAGCTTAGTCGTTTTGTGGCGTGGCAATTTGAGGCATATAGTCAAATGGATATATTTATGACACCATATTTCGTAGGTGAAACTGGAGACATTTATATGGAAGTGCCTAATATTTTGGAAATAACATCAATCCGTATATTTCACGGGCTTATTGGGCTTACAATTCTTATACTATCTTTATTTTGCACACCTCTGTTTATTGAAGAGAGACATTATGGCTTAAAAGCGGCTTTATCAGCATGTAGAAAATTGGGGCTTTATGAACTCTCCCTATGGGCTTCGGCTATGACTGTAATGAGTGTAGTTGGATTATCAGGGCTTATTACTATGTATATTTTTACACCTCATTTGTTAGCCCCGGCTTTTAAATCTATAACTGCCCTGCTCTCTTACACGGCAGTATGTACAATATTTTTAGCCGCTGCCTCGCGCTTTTTGAAAACAGCCGGATTTATTCAAAGCTTTAGTATCTTTATAGTAATTTTAAACATCCTTTTTGGTGGTATACTACTGGATCTTTCGGAGCTTAGCCCTCAGTTCGGGCAATTGCAACGCTTGTTTCCACTGTACTGGTATATAAATGCAGTAATTTATTAATTATAGTGGAAGTCTTACAAAATCGCTACATATGTAGCGATTTTGTAAGACTAGGCTGGGCCGCTTGTGCGTTGCCCAGCCTACCTTTAAAAGAATAGCTAAATTTTGTTAGGCTTTTAAAGGAATTCCACTATAAAATTAATTTAAAATATGGAGGAAATTAATTATGAGTATTATTCAAAGTTATTGGAAAATCATTGTATTAGCAGTGGTAACGGGACTGGCTCTTATTGTTGTAATCGCTGTAGCTTCTCCCGCATCACCGCCTGAATCTCGTGTAGAGGCAGGAACTCCGGACACCCCCTACGCTTCTTTGGATTTAGCATTCTTAAATCTTGCCGCAGAAGCTGCAGAGCGTTTGGAAAGCTCTCCCCTGCAAATGTTAGGAGCAATTGCGGACACAATGAACAGAGGCTCTCTCGCCGTTGATTTTAGTTACAGAGACAGTGCGGTGCCTTTTGGCGGCAATGTCGGTGGGCAAGTTACTCTTTTCTCTGATGCAGCAAACAGCGAATTTGCCATAGAAACTGTTGTAAACCTTCTTGGCGGCATGATGAATATCGATGTTGACCTTTACATAAACAATGAAAGGCTTGCCCTGCGCTCCAGCCTTATGGGCAGTGCCTTTTACGGGATTACTTTCAGCACTTTTAGGGAGGATATCCGTCATTTTGGTCCTTTAATCGGACTTGATGATTTTATGATGGAGCAGATAGCGGACTTTGTTGAAGCTATTGATATTTCTATGAATGAGGCCTCCTACTCTCCCGAAGAAAGCCTTGAGCCTTATATCGACCTTTTTACGGAGTTCATAGGCGGCATTGAATATAGTGCCGAAATTACGGTTGAAGGATATACTCATATCCAATTTATAATCACTGAAGAGGATATATTGGCTTTTTTAAACAGTCTATATGCTTTAATAGAAGAGGATGAGACTTTAAGAAATGCCCTTGAGCTATACGATAACCCAATTATGGAAGATATTGACATGCCTACATATGAGGAGTTTTTAAGAGAGTTTCGAGATGCTATAAGCGAGTTTGAAAACAGTATCTCTCTGGAAGTTGTTTTAGAGTTTTTAATTGATTCGCAAAACCGGCTGGAGCAGATGAATATACGCACAAACGCTTCGGCAGATGGTATGCCTGGCGGAATTGTTAACATAACTACCGATTTAGGCCGCTCTGTATATGACCCTTGGGTGGTAAATGTTGTGCTTTACAGTGATTACGATGCCTTTGATAGTTCGGACGGAGTTCAGCTTTTCAATTTTACTTGGAGCTTTAGTGAGGATTCACATGTGTTTGAAAACACAATGGACATTAGCTTCGATAATGAAGGGCTAAGCTTCGCTTCATTATGGGCTGAAGAAAGCGGTGAATTTAGCTTATCTTTTGAAAGCGGCATGGATAGCGGAAGCCTCAGCGGCATTTTCACCTCTGATGAATACGGCAGTTTTTTCCTGGAGTTTGATGATTTTAATTTAAGCTCAACAGAAACTTTAAGCCTTTCACTTACAGCGTCACCTGGGGCGGAAATTTTGCCAATTGACTTTATTAACCTTGATGAATGGGGATATAGCTTCCTTGATGCTATTGGAATGTTAATGGGGCTTATTCCTTAGACTTGGGAGAGAATTATTATAATGGAGCAATATTTTGAATACGGCGAAACAGAAATATCTCATTTACGCAAAAAAGATAAGAAGCTTGGAGCAGCCATAAACAAAATCGGCATTTTAAAACGAAAAATAAACCCTGATTTGTTTTCGGCACTTGTGGGAAATATGATAGGTCAACAGATTTCCATCAAGTCGGCAAATACAGTTCGAAGCAAACTTAGTGAGCTTTGCGATATGGATATTGAGCCTGAAAAACTCCATAACCTTACAGTAGAAGAGATACAAGGCTGCGGTATGACCATGCGTAAGGCAGGTTATATCAAAAATATCGCTGAAGCTGCTGTTACTAAAAGCGTTGATTTTAATATTCTTCCTTCAAAAAGTGATGAAGAAATTATAAAATCTCTAACATCACTAAATGGTGTCGGTGTTTGGACGGCAGAAATGCTCCTAATATTTTCTCTTATGCGTCCAAATGTTATAAGCTATGGTGATTTAGCTATCCGTCGGGGTATGATGCGCTTGTACGGACTTGATGAGCTGCCTAAAGAACAGTTTTTACACTATGCTAAGAGGTACTTCCCCTTTGCTTCTGCCGCTTCTTTATATTTGTGGGAAATATCTGTACCTGACTCCGAAATAAAGTGGTAAAAATTTATAAAAATAAGACCTTGAAAGCTGCTTATCTACTCTCAAGGTCTTTTCTTAATTAGCTGCTCTCAATTTATTGAATTTTTTTCTCTATTGTGCTAAAATTCTAATGTTAGTATAAATATAGTCAATCAACCCCAAAAACCCAAACGCTAAACTTGGTTTTATTACAGTCTACGTCGTTGCTTATTTACCCCTCGTACCCAGGTTGCTTAACTATAAGGAGGTTTTACTTCATGGAGGAGCATCATTCATACAATCCCCTTGCTACTTATGAATTTGCATATAATCTAGCAAAAACAGCCAAAAAACGTGAGATTTATACTCTTTCAGGGGATTTAGGTGTCGGCAAAACTGTATTTGCTCAAGGATTTGCGTCAGGGCTTGATATTTCCGATAATGTTGTAAGCCCTACCTTTACAATTTTGAATATATATGAAGGCAGTCTGCCCCTTTATCACTTCGATATGTATAGGATAGAAGATTTGGATGAGCTTGTAAATATCGGTCATGAAGAATATTTTTATGGTGATGGAATTTGCCTTATCGAATGGCCCGAAATGGTTATAAAAGAAATTCCTTCAAATGCCATAAATATTAAAATTACCAAATCCCCTGAAAAGGGCGATGACTACAGGCGCATTGCTATAACGCGCTAACGGAGATATCTATGAAAATTTTAGCAATTGAAACTACAGGAAGTGCGGCTTCCGTGGCTATAGTAGATAAAAGTGGCATAATCGCTGAATTTTGGGCTAATCATAAAAAAAATCATTCTGTAACTTTGATGCCTCTTGCCGCCTACGCTTTAGAAATGGCAGAATTGTCTCTTTCTAATATTTCTCATATAGCACTTGGAAGCGGTCCCGGGTCTTTTACCGGGCTTAGGCTCTCGGGAGCCTATGCTAAATCCTTGGCTCATGGGGCTAATATCCCTATTGTACCTGTTCCGACTCTTGATGGGCTGGCATATAATATTTTAATGGAAAATCGGGTTATTGCGCCTATTATGGACGCTAAACGTAATGAGGTTTATGCCTGTGCATATTTCTGTGAAAACGGATCATTAAAACGACTTACCCCTTATTTAAACGAGGGATTTGATGTGTTTTTGGATAGAGTTAAATCTTTTGGCAGCTCCGCTGTCTTTTTAGGGGATGGCTGCTTTGTTCATGAAAAAACTATTCTGGAGCGCGGTTTTAATATAGCAGCGCCTAATAATTTACTCCAAAGAGCTTCCTCCGTTGGTTTATTGGCATATGAGCTTGCTGCCTTAGGGAAAACGGTAAATTATAACAACCTTGAGCTTACTTATTTACGAAAGCCTCAAGCTGAGCGCGAGCTGGAAATTAAGGAGAACAGCCTAAAATGATTGAAGTGCGTCCTTTTAACAAAAGTGACTTAGATAGTATATACGAAATCGAGCTAGAGTCTTTTTCCATCCCATGGGCTAAAGATGATTTGCACAAAGACGCTGTAATAAACAAGCTTTCAATTTATTTAGTGGCTGTGTATGATGATAAAGTAGTCGGCTATGCCGGAATGTGGCATGTAGTCACTGAAGGTCATATAACTAATATAGCGGTCTCCCCTGCTTATAGAAATATGGGCATCGGACAAAAACTTATTGAAGGACTCGAAATAATAGCCCGAGAGAAAGAAATGATAGGCATAACCCTTGAAGTTAGGATGAATAACGGAGCTGCACAAAAGCTTTATATGAAAAATGGATATGTAGTTGAAGGCATCCGTAAAAATTATTATGCGGATACTAAAGAAGATGCGCTGATTATGTGGAAGTATTTATAAGCACGTAATTTGGGAGGTGTATAATGGCAAGGGAATTATCATATGACCAATTAAAAAACCACAATATCAAAGATTATTTGAAAAATGTGGTAAACACTAAGGAAGTTAAGCCAAGTGAAGATTTAATAGGTCAAGATAGGGCTGAGAAAGCTTTAAAATTTGGGCTTTCTGTTAAATCGAAGGGCTATAATATTTATGTATCAGGTTTGCCAGGCTCCGGCAAGTCAACTTTTGCAAAAAGATTTGCCGAAGAATTGGCAGCGAATGAGCCTGCCGCTCCCGATATGTGCTATGTATATAATTTCGATAATCCAAAGCGGCCTAATTTATTTATGCTAAATGCAGGCATTGGCAAGGAATTTGCTGATGATATGGAGGATATGATAAATTCCATATCCGAGGAGCTGCAAAAAGTTTTTTCCTCAAGAGATTTTGAAGATCAAAAAACTGCCATACTTAAAAAATACAATGAAAACCGCGATGAGAAAATTAAAGAAATGGCTCAGGAAGCCAAGGCTTACGACTTTGGTATAAAAAGCACAAATGCAGGTATGTATTTTATGCCCATATTAGATGGAGTTGCCGTTACCGAGGAGCAATATGACGAGCTTTCCGAAGATGAGAAGGAGCGGATAAACAAAAATTCTGCCGAAGTTTCCGAGCGTGCCGCGCTAATTATGCGGGATATAAAGGAATATGAGAAGCAGATTAAAACAGAGATTGATGACTTGGAGTACAGTACAAGCCTTTTCGTTGTAGGGCGGTATGTTGGTCTTTTATTAGATAAATATGGTGATAATTCCCAAATCATTAAATATTTACAAGAAATAAAGGAGGATATACTCGAAAACATTGAGGAATTTGTAGTTACTGACAACGAGGAAGAAGATACCCTTGCCGCAATGCTTCCTTGGTATACCAAAAAAAGCGGGGACTTTTTAAGCAGATATGCTGTTAATGTTTTAGTGGATAACTCAGAAACTAAAGGTGCCCCTGTTGTTGTTGAGTATAATCCTATATACTCCAATTTAGTAGGGGATATTGAATATGACAGCGAATATGGTAATTTCACTACGGATTTTATGAAAATAAAGGCCGGAGTGCTGCATAAAGCCAATGGTGGATATCTTATTATACAAGCCGCAGATTTATTTGCAAGTTCTTTCGCTTGGGATGGGCTTAAGAGAGTCCTTCGCACAGGGGAGATAAATATTGAGCCTCTTCGGGAGTATTCCACAGGGGTTGCTATGTCAGGTGTTCGCCCGGAGCCTGCTAAGGTCAATGTAAAAGTAATTATCGTCGGCACACCATTTTATTACGGCTTAATATATGAGTATGATGACGATTTCCAAAAGCTCTTTAAAATACGTGCCGATTTTGACTATGAAATGGAGTTTAACAAACCTAATGTAGTCAGGCATTTGGGCTTTATTAAAAAACAAATAGAAAAACACGGCTGCTTAGATTTTGAAATAGGCGCAATCAGTCATTTATTGGAGTTTTCATCCCGCCTTTCCGAGCGTCAGGATAAATTAAGCGCCCAATTTGACAAAATTGCTGAAATTTTACTTGAGGCTAACGCTTGGGCAAAACTTGATTCCAAAAACCAAGTAACGGGAGATTATGTAATAAAGGCTATCGATGAGCGCAGGCTAAGACTTAATATGTACGAGGAAAAACTTGGGCAAATGATAGAAGAACACCTTGTTATGATTGAAACAAAAGGTGAGAAAATTGGGCAAATTAATGGTCTTGCTGTTTTGGATCTTGGAGATTATGCTTTTGCCAAACCCTCCCGTATAACAGCAACAACTTATATGGGTAGAGCCGGTATCGTTAATATCGAGAAAGAGGCGGAGATGAGCGGTGCTATCCATAATAAAGGTGTTCAGGTTATGGCAGGTTATTTAGGCTATGTTTTCGCACAGGACTTCCCTCTCTCCTTATCATGCCGTGTGTGTTTTGAGCAAAATTATTCCGGCATTGACGGCGACTCCGCCTCAAGTACGGAGCTTTACGCTATATTATCAAGCCTTAGTGAACTCCCTATAAATCAAGGGATAGCCGTTACGGGAAGTATTAATCAATTTGGTGAAATTCAGCCAATAGGCGGTGTTACCTATAAAGTTGAGGGCTTCTTTGATGTGTGCAATAAGAGAGGGCTAACAGGCAAGCAGGGAGTTATCATTCCTTGGCAAAATGCTAAGGAATTGGTGTTAAATGATGAGGTTATAGAAGCGGTTAAAAACAGTCTGTTCCACATTTACCCTATTGCCCATGTAAATGAAGGGATAGAAATACTTACAGGCACAATTGCCGGAGACCGGAATGAAAAGGGTAATTTCCCAATAAAGTCTGTTCATGGCAAAGTATTTAAAAAGCTTAAAAAATTCCACAAAAAAGCTGTTTTGGACAATTGATAACTAAGTTAGGGGTTGCTTATGATGAAGCCTGTTAGGATAACTGATAGAAATATAATGTTTTTTAAACCGACAATATATGATTGGGATTTGAATATAGGGCTGATACTTGGCAAAAACCGCAATTATATAATCGATACAGGTGTGGGCAGCGGGAGCGTTAAGCCTATACTGGACTATATCGCCAATGACAAAAAGCCCATTATCGTAATAAATACCCATTGGCATTGGGATCATTTGTGGGGCAATTGGGTGTTTAAGGACAGTATTATAATATCTCATTCATTATGCCTAAGCTTAGCGGATAAACATTGGGATGAAGATGTTAAAAAACACGCCAAACATATTATAGACGGCGAAGTTTATAAACAATTGCCAAATTTAGTTTTTGAGGATAAGCTTTACTTTCCTGACGATGGGATAATGATTTTTCACAGCCCCGGACACACAGCGGATTGCATCAGCGTCTACGATGAAATAGACAACGTACTTCACGCTGGGGATAATATTGGGGATACCGATGATACTATTGTCCCTCATATAGATACGGATTTGGAAACTTTTAAAAAACTTATTGCTTTATATGAAAAGTATGATTTTGAAGTCTGTATTTCCGGTCACAATAAAACTCAGGGAAAAGATGTACTTGCTCGCATGAAAACCAAGCTTTATGATAGCTGGAATAGACAAAGAAAGGATGAATTATTATGAGATATACAGGGGTTTCGGCATACGGGGTACGTGCGCCATTAATCAATAAAGGAGATAATTTGCCTGAAATAGTTGCAGGTTCTTTGCAAAAAGCTCTGGCGGCGGAAGGGCTTACTCTTAAGCCTACGGATGTTGTTGCCGTGACAGAAGCTGTGGTAGCTAAAGCACAGGGCAATTATGCAAGTATAGAAGATATCGGGTCGGATGTTCGAGCCAAATTTGCTGATAATACAGTAGGAGTTGTCTTTCCCATTTTAAGCCGCAATAGGTTTTTAAACATCTTGAAAGGGATTTGCCTTGGAGCGAAGCATGTTTGTGTGCTTCTTCAGCTTCCTCATGATGAAGTGGGCAACCCTGTTATGGACATGGATTTAATGGACGATGTTGAGAATGAACTTAAAGGGCTTATCCCCGCTGATGAATTTAAACGTATAACAGGAGAATATAAGCATCCTTTTACTGATGTTGACTATATCGAGCTTTATGAAAAGCTATCGGATAATATCAGCATATATCTTTCCTCCGACGCAAGAGATATATTAAAGCTTACGCCTCATGCTCTTGTTGCGGAGATACACAACCGCGAGCGCACAAAAAAACGGCTTTTAAAAGCAGGGGCTGAAACTGTGTATACTCTTGCGGATATTTTGTCAAAACCTGTAAACGGCAGCGGCTATAATCCTGATTATGGTGTACTTGGGTCAAATTTAGCCACCGGGGAAGAGCTTAAATTATTCCCTCGTGATTGTGGTGAGTTCGTTAATAAGCTGCAAAAAGAAATTGAACTTAAAACAAATGTTATACCTGAGGTTATGATATATAGCGATGGCGCATTTAAGGATCCTCTCGCGGGAATTTGGGAACTTGCCGACCCGGTAGTATCTCCGGGGCATACTGAGAGGCTTAAGGGCCGCCCGGATGAAATTAAGCTTAAACTAGCTGCCAATACTTTTCTTGAAGCTATATCCCCACAAGAAAAACAGGAAGCAATAACAAAAATGATACGGGAAAAATCCACCTCAGCCGGATACAGGGAAGGCACTACTCCAAGGATATTTGCTGATTTACTAGGCAGCCTTTGTGATTTAGTTAGCGGCAGTGGTGATAAAGGCACACCTATTGTTTTGATTAAAGGTTATTTTGATGATTATGCCAGTGAATAGGCAAAGCATCACACTTTTGCTGCAGTTTTAAAGATATCACAAAGGCGCTCATTAGGTTTCTATTATCCTAATGAGCGGCCTTTTCTTCTGCAAATAAGAAAACTTTAAAACTTAAAACAAACAAGCAATCAACGAATAATTATGGAAAGAATTTATAGGGTTTTTCTTACTGTCATGACCAATAGGCGCAATTTCGCCCCCGGAATAAGAAGCAACAAAAGGAATGTCTGCTCCTAAAGACCCTTTAACTAATGCAAGCTCTTTTAACGGGTCTGACCCAATAGTTAATTGACGGACTATACAGGAGAAAAATAAAGCTGCATTTATATCTTTTTCTTTTGCTATCTCCTCCATAATTTCCTCTATTGCTGTTAAAATATCAGCGGTACTCGGCATTGAGCCAAAGGTAATTCGCGCCCCTTCAGGTATTTTTCCACGAAAGGCAACATGCCCGTCTTCATTAAAATCAATCATAGCGCGCATAAAAGGAACACTCGATTCACCTTCTTTATGGTTATCAACAAGTATAGGTATTAAAACAATACCGCTGTTAAATTTACCGTTTAGCGCAAATCCAATGCTTTCAAAATACTCGGATACAGGCATATTATTTATCTCTTGAACAATATGCCCATCTGACTTAGTTATCACAGTAGATGTGTCATTAATATTTGATTTGGATGGAACCGACGCTATAAAAAAGCGCGGAGAAATGTCACCGAAGAATAAAACATAGGATAATTCACGCTTAAATATATCGCCGTTAAAAACTGAGATACTACGGTCAAATACCCCAATAGCATCATTAACAGAAAGAGTTCCAAAAACCGGAATCCTGCCGCAGACACTTTCCACCGCTTCCACGTAGCAATCTCCCGGCAAGTTCTCATTATCCGTTACAGTCGGGAATATAAGTGCCATTTTCAAAGGCTTTTGAGAAGCAGCAATAGCCGCTTTCATTGAATCCTCAATAGCAAGATTATAATCATCCATAAGACCGTTAGTGCGTGAAGCTGCAAACTCTACATCATCACTTGTTAAAATAAGCATCGAAAATATAAGATCATCCACAACATCATTAGTAGCAATAGAGACAGTTGTCCCTCCAACTAAAGGTATGCCAAGAGCATTATGAAGCGGCTCCATAATTCCATTTTCAAGAAACTCAGGGTCGCATTGTACAATCCCTATACTATTTTTTAAAAGAGTCAACTTACTATCAATCTGATTCTTTAGATCTTCACAGGCTAAAGGTATATCATCGATTATTGTCGTATATATAGACACAGCCTTTATCATAATATTTCCTCCTTAATAATTTGTGGGGAAAGCCATTTCCTAAGGCAAATGTTGAGTGCTGTAAGCTCTATTGGTTTTGGTAAAATATCGTCCATACGATTACTTAAGAAAATTTGTTCGGTGTCTTTGACCGCATTTGCACTAAGAGCTACAATAGGCACGGCTTCATTCCAGCCGCCAAGCTCACGTATACTTCTGGTCGCTTCCACTCCGTCCATTTCCGGCATCATATAATCCATAAAAATAAGATCATATTGCTTATTTTTTGCAAGATCAATAGCCTCCTTGCCGCTTCCTGCCAAATCAGGTGTAATTTCAAAAACCTCAAGCATTAACTCGGCAACTGTAAGATTAATTTCCATATCATCTACCACTAATACTTTAGCATCAGGGGCGGCAAATTCAGCAATATTTGTATTATCCTTCTTATCAGTTGTACCATCAGCCGGCGTATATGGCAAGATTACCGAAAATGTAGACCCTTCCCCATAAACGCTCTTAACTTCAATATCACCATCCATCATACGACAGAGATTATAGCATATTGCAAGCCCGAGACCGGTGCCAACAATATTACGGTTTTTACGAATATCAAGCTGTTCAAAGGGGCTAAACAGCTTATCAATATCATAGTCGCGTATCCCCATCCCTGTGTCTTTTACTTCAAAGTGTAAATTATTTTCATTATCAAGCCATGCCGAAAAAGTAATACCGCCTTTTTGCGTATACTTAAGGGCATTTGACAAAATATTTGTAAGTACTTGCCTCAATCTATTTTCATCACCATTTATTTTTTCAGGAAGATTTTTATTAAAGTTACATTCCATTATCAGCTGCTTTTGAGTACACATTGTAGAAAACATAGAACGCAGATTATCAAGCATCGCTGTTAAATTGTAATTTTCTTTAATGATTTCCATCTTCCCGGCTTCAATTTTAGAAAAGTCCAGTATATCATTTATAATAGACAATAAAGAATTAGAGGCTTTTCGTATATCTGATATATATTTCCTATGTTCCGGATCGAGGTCTAAACGATCAAGTATGGTACTCATGCCTAAAATGGCGTTCATAGGGGTTCTTATTTCATGGCTCATTGTGGCTAAGAAGTCGCTCTTAGCATTATTAGCCGCTTCAGCCCGCTGTTTCTCACGCATAAAGTCAGTTAAGTCAAGCATAACTATCAATGTCCCTGTTGCAATCCCTTTTGCGCCGCCGCCGACACTCCGCAGTTCAACAGAGTAGAATTTTGGCTGCCCATTCTTAGAAAAATCAATCCATGCATCAAAAGTAATAGTCTCTTCTGATAAAGCCGAGTTTTCAATCGCATGTTTGAATACTTGCATGGTTTCTTGTGATAAATATGCTTTAAATATGTCTTCGTAACTATGATTTCTAATAAAATCAAGGTTGGGCGTACCGATTACACTTAAGAAAATACTGGTGGATAAAACGAGTCTCTCACTTTCATCCAGTAGTATAATAATACTTGGACAATATTCCAAAAGCATATCCGTATATGCCTTTTGCCTTGCATTGGCTGCTAAAAGAGCACTCCCTATAGTATCTTTAGCTTCAGAAGCTTTGGTGACTTTATCTAAAAAACTCTTAGATACCCTAATCTCGCGTGAAAGCTTTTTAATTTCTAAATTAAGCTTGTTTACTTCATCACGAAGGGCAATGTTCTCTTCTTCTAGTGAAAGTTGAATATCTATAATAATGCCCTCCTTTCAAGCATACTAAAGTAAGTCTTTAGAGTTTGTTTAGTATCTCGCTTACGAAGAGCTTTTGAAGAAATTTTTTGTCAGGCACGGAAGTGTCGACGAGTGGGAACCCATTAAAGCCTGCTTTAATGGGTAGCGGGCGACGCATAATCGAAGATATTACGCAACGCCACCCCTAAAAGCTTCGCTTTTTGGGGACCCCGGAGGAGACACTGACAAAGCATGACAGAAAATTTGTTAAAAGAACATCGGAATGGAGATACTAAACAGGCTCTTAGAATAAACAGGCAACAAAAGCATCGTTATGGAAGCGGTTTACTGCTTTATTGCTCAAATCTTGAGTAGGGCAAAATTCACCGCCGGAGCATACCATCATAAATGGCAGTCTGCCTGCCACTTTCTTGTCAACCAAATCCATCTCACCGTATTGGTCAACCCCAAGGGTCATTATACGACCAACACATGAGTAAATCAAAAGCCCTGAAGCATTCTCAATATCTTTAAGTATCTGATCCGCCGCCTGCCCTGTTGTGAAAAGTATATCTTCCTTATCGGTAGGGGTGATATAAAGTGTGCTGCCTTCAGGGGTAGCGCCGGCGCATATGGCATAGTTCTCAGGTGTAAGACCGACAAACACCTTAGAAACCCACGGTGTATTATCATTATAATCAAGTAAGAAAGGGAGCGAGGCCATAGCATATGCATCTTCACTTGCCTTAGCAAGCCCTAATTCTTCAAAAAACTTACTAATATGGCGGCCATTTACCTCCATAATCACATGCCCTGAACTTTTAGTAATAAGGGCACTCTTGTCAAAAGCTTTGTTTGGCGAAATATTGGCAATATAAAATTTAGGCTGCACTTTTCCGTAAAATAAAACCATAGCCATTTTATCTAAATGATGCTCGCCTTCAGCAATCATATAGCTGCTTGAAAGATTCGGCGTATCATCTACTGCAATAGTACCAAAGCACGGTACCCCTCCGGATACTTCTGTAATTACATTTGCATATTCATCCCCTGAGTTTTGATACATAAATGGGGCAAAGGTGAAAATCAAGGAAGGCTTGTCCAATCTTTTTGCAGCAGCTTCTTTGTAACTTTCTGCAATTATTTTGCCAGGCTCATTTAAAAGAGAGGATGTTATCACTTTCTCAAATTCCACATCATCGCTGGTTATTAACATAATTGATAAAACAAGGGAGTCTGCGTTATCTGCTATTGACAAATTAGATGTAATTGTCCCTACCACATCAAAAGGCAATGCATCACATATAGCTTTAACAACACCTGAGAGTACAAATTCATAATGACATGCAATAATACCAATGGAGTTTTTCAAAAGATTCTCTTCAAGTCCCAGCTGTTCTTTAATCTGATTTATAGCCAGTGTTTCATCATCAAGCTCGTCTGTATACGCAACAAAAGTTTTAATCACAATAAATCCCTCCTATGTTTTTATGCATTTTAACATATATGCCCATAAAAATCAATCAGCCGCTATGTAATAAAATCAATATCCACCTTATTTTCAATTATTGCTTTAACAGCAAGTACGATACCTCGCCGCATTTCATCAGGAGTCATATAGAATATGTTATTTTTACCCATAATCTGCTCAGGAAAAAATGGCACATGGATGAAACCACATCGCATATTTTCATACTTTTTATTGTTAAGATAGAGAAGTGCGTATAATAAATTATTGCATACATAAGCCCCTGCCGAATATGAAACATTAGCGGGTATATTGTTTTCTCTAAGTTTTTTAACAATAGCTTTAACAGGAAGAGAAGCATAATAAGCAGTCTCTCCTCCCTCAAATATAACTTCATGAGAAGCACGGTGGTCATCGTTATCAGGACTGTTTGCGTCCCGTAAATTAAGCCCAACTTTTTCAACCCTAAGTCCAAAAGCACCGGCGGCTTGACCTAGACTTAATACCACATCAGGCTTTTCCGACTCCAAAAGTTCTCCCACAGCTTTAATTGAGCTTTTGTATGATGTCGGAATTTCGCGCTTTATGATATCATGCCCATCTATATTATCCGGTATTAGCTTTAAAACTTCATAAGCCGGGTTAATTGTTTCGCCGCCAAACGGTTCAAAGCCCGTTAATAGTATTTTCATGCTCTCCTCCTCTTATTTTACTAATATAGTGAATAAACTTTTAAACAGTCTAAATGAGCTTGCTCATTTTGCTGTTTTAAAGTTTATGAACGCCCCGAAATTCGTACATTTTGCAAACAAAATGTACGAATTCTCGAGGCTCGTTTA